>Ga0207646_10000470_pt1 | contig 53859 bp, 47 predicted proteins | sample KBSK5502metaG_FD_184343 | JGI IMG/M metagenome (GOLD analysis project Ga0207646, IMG submission 184343) | Corn, switchgrass and miscanthus rhizosphere microbial communities from Kellogg Biological Station, Michigan, USA - KBS K5-50-2 metaG... | ecosystem: Host-associated > Plants > Roots >...
GGGGGGGGGGGGGGGTCAGGGGGAGGGAGGGGGGGGGGGGGGGGGTCAAGGTGATGGAGCGCGGGGTGGTGGGGTCAAGGTGATGGAGCGCGGGGCGGTGGGGTCAAGGTGATGGAGCGCGGGGCGGTGGGGTCAGGACTAACAGAGTGTTTGCGGACCCCGCCATGGCGAAATATCCTCCGGAGACTGCCCGAATTCAAGATCGATTCACCGGGCCCGGGCACCCGTTTTGTTGGCAGAAAGAGGCAGACCATGGCCGCAGCCGCCGGCGCCAGCGCCAGCGCCGCCGCCCGCCCCGTGCGCGCGGGCGAAAAGCCCTGGACAGAAGCGGAGCTGAAGAAGGTGCGCCGGCAGCTCCAGGAGGACATCGCCGGGCTCACCGCCGACATCAGCGAGGCCGAGTCGGCGATCGCCGAGCGGCTCGGCGACGGGGTCGGGGACGCCGGGGACGACCCCGCCGACGCGGGCGCCAAGACATTCCAGCGCGAGCACGAACTCGCGCTCACCCAGAACGCGCGTGAGCTGCTGGCACGCAGCGAGCGTGCACTGGGCCGGATGGATGACGGTACCTTTGGCGTGTGTGAATCGTGCGGCCAGCCGATTGGGAAAGCGCGCCTGCAGGCGTTTCCGCGTGCCACGTTGTGCGTGACCTGCAAGCAGCGCGAGGAAAGGCGCTAAGAGTGCAGGAACCAGGCCCGCAGCTGCCGCGCCGTCCGCGCCGGGTGGGCCTGTTGTTCGCCATCGCCGCGGCCGTTTTCGCCGCGGACGTGATCACGAAGATCATCGCGGTGGCCACCCTCACGCCCCAGCACCAGGTCAAGGTGATCGGCACGCTGCTCACCCTCGACCTGGTCCGCAACAGCGGGGCCGCGTTCAGCTTCGGCCCGGGGATGACCATCGTGTTCACCCTGATCGCCGTCGGGGTCATCTTCTTCATCCTGCGCACCTCGCGCCGGCTGTACAGCGTGGCCTGGGCGGTGACGCTCGGCCTGCTACTGGGCGGCGCGGCCGGGAACCTCACCGACCGCCTGCTGCGCTCGCCCGGGGTGTTCCGCGGCGAGGTGGTGGACTGGATACAACTGCCGCACTGGCCGGTGTTCAACGTGGCCGACTCCTGCATCGTGTGCGGCGGGGTCCTCGCCGTGGTGCTGGCCGCCCGGGGCATCCGGCTGGACGGCAGCAGGGACGTGCGGGTCACCGGCGGCGAGGACGCCGCCCGCGGGCCAGCCGGTGGAGCCCAGGCGGGGGACAGCCAGACGTGACGCCTGGCAGCCCGCGCCGGGTGACTGTCCCCGAGGGGCTGGACGGTGAGCGGCTCGACGCCGCGCTGGCGCGCATGTTCGGCCTGTCCCGTGCCACGGCCGCGGACCTGGTGACGAGCGGGAACGTCCTGGTCGCCGGCCGCCCGGCGGCCAAGTCGCAGCGGGTGCCGGCCGGTGAGTGGCTGGAGGTGACCCTGCCCCCACCTGCCTCCCCCGCTCCCGTCACCGCCGCGCGGCCCGCCGAGCCGGTGCCGGGCCTGGCCATTGTGGCCGAGGACGAGGACATCGTCGTCGTGGACAAGCCCGCCGGGGTCGCCGCGCACCCGACGCCGGGCTGGTCCGGCCCCACCGTGCTGGAGGGCCTGCGCGCCACCGGGCACACCATCGCCAGTTCCGGTGCCGCCGAACGGCAGGGCATCGTACACCGCCTGGACGCCGGCACCTCCGGGCTGATGGTGGTGGCCAAGAGCGAGCCCGCCTACTCGGCGCTGAAGCGCGCGTTCCGCGAGCGCGACGTGGACAAGCGCTACCACGCCCTGGTCCAGGGGCATCCCGACCCACTGCGGGGCACGGTGGACGCGCCCATCGGCAGGCACCCCGCCGGGGACGGGCGGTTTGCGGTGGTCACCGATGGCCGCCCCAGCGTGACCCACTACGACACCCTCGAAGCGTTCCGGGCCGCCAGCCTGATCGAGGTCAAGCTGGAGACCGGGCGAACGCACCAGATCCGGGTGCATATGGCGGCCGTGCGCCACCCGTGCGCGGGCGATCGGCTCTACGGCGCCGACCCGGTCCTCGCCGGCCGGCTGGGCCTGACCAGGCAGTGGCTGCACGCCGTGCAACTGGGCTTCGCCCACCCGGCGGACGGCCGGTGGGCCGAGTTCCGCAGCGCCTACCCGCCGGACCTGTCGCACGCTCTCGAAGTCCTCCGGTCGGACAGTTGACGCGAACCGGACAGCCCCCGGCGCGCCGGGCCCAGAACGTCGGCCGCCTCGGTTAGGCTCGTTCCGCCGGACCAGTGCGGCCCTCGCCGGGAGCGCTGGCCACTTCCCCCCGGCCCTGGTTAACGCGCCCGCGAGGGCGTACTGCGCACGCCCGAAGGAGGCGGTACTCGTGACGGCGGCGAGACACCAGAGCCTGCTCGCCGCCGTTCCGGCGGCTTCGCCTGAGTCCGCAGTGCTAGCCCGGGGGGACACTCCGCCTTCCCGGGGGCAAGCCTCCGTACCCCGCGGCCCGGAACCCCTCGCTGCGCGGCCGCGCGGCGAAGGCTTCGTGCACCTGCACGTGCACACCGAGTACTCCATGCTGGACGGCGCCGCGCGGCTCAAGGACATCTTCGCCGCCTGCGGGCGCGCGGGCATGACCGCCGTCGCCATCACCGACCACGGCAACGTCTACGGCGCCTACGACTTCTGGTCCAAGGCGACCGCCGCGGGCATCAAGCCGATCATCGGGATCGAGGCCTACGTGGCGCCCGAGCACCGGCGGTTCCGGCAGCCGGTGCGCTGGGGGACCCCGGCGCAGAAGGACGACGACGTGTCCGGCGCCGGGGCGTACACCCACATGACGCTGCTCGCCGAGACCACCGAGGGCATGCATAACCTGTTCCGGCTCTCCTCGCTGGCCTCGCTCGAAGGCTACTTCCGCAAGCCCCGGATGGACCGCGAACTGCTGGCGGCGCACGCCAAGGGGATCATCGCCACCACCGGCTGCCCGTCCGGCGAGGTGCAGACGAGGCTGCGCCTGGGCCAGTACGAGGAGGCGGTCGCCGTGGCCGCCGCCTACCGCGACATCTTCGGGCCGGGCAACTTCTTCGTCGAGATCATGGATCACGGCCTGGCCATCGAGCAGCGGGTCCGGGACGGTCTTTCCCGCGTCGCGCGCGAATTGTCGCTGCCGTTCGTGGTCACCAACGACTCGCACTACACCACGCCGGACGACGCCACCCCGCACGAGGTGCTGCTCGCCGTGCAGACCGGCACCACGCTGGCCGACCCGGCCAGGTTCCGGTTCGAGGGCACCGGCTACTACCTCAAGAGCCCGCAGGAAATGCGCGCGGTCGGCACCGATGAACAGTGGCAGGAGGGGTGCGACAACACGCTGCTGATCGCCGAGCGGGCCGATGTCTCGTTCGTCAAGTCCAACCTGATGCCCAACTTCCCCATCCCGGTCGGCGAGACCGAGGAGAACTGGTTCCGCAAAGAGGTCTGGCGGGGGATGGACCGCCGCTACCCCGAGGGTTTCGATGACCGCGCCCGCGACCGGGCCAGTTTCGAAATGGACATCATCACCTCGATGGGGTTCTGTTCGTACTTCCTGGTGGTCGCCGATTTCATCATGTGGGCCAAGCGGAACGGGATCAGGGTCGGCCCGGGGCGAGGCTCGGCAGCGGGCAGCCTGGTGTCCTACGCGCTGGGCATCACCGATCTCGATCCCCTTGTGCACGGGCTGGTGTTCGAGCGGTTCCTTAACCCCGAGCGCGTGTCCATGCCCGACATCGACATCGACTTCGACGAGCGCCGGCGCGGTGACGTCATCCGGTACGTGACCGAGAAGTACGGCGACGACCGGGTCGCCCAGATCATCACCTACGGCACGATCAAGGCCAAGGCCGCGGTGAAGGACTCGACCCGGGTGCTGGGGTTCCCATACGCGCTCGGGGACCGGATCACCAAGGCCTTCCCGCCTCCGGTGATGGGCAAGGACATCCCGCTGGCCGGCATCTTCGACGGCGACCACCCCCGCCACGGCGAGGCCGGCGAGATCCGCAGCCTGTACGAGGCGGAGCAGGAGGTCCGCCAGGTCATCGACACCGCGCGCGGCCTGGAAGGGCTGATCCGCCAGGCCGGCGTGCACGCGGCCGGCGTAATCATGAGCAGCGAGCCGATCATCGACCACATCCCGGTCTGGAAGCGGGAGGCCGACGGGGCGATCATCACCCAGTTCGACTACCCCGCCTGCGAGGACCTGGGCCTGCTCAAGATGGACTTCCTGGGCCTGCGCAACCTCACGGTCCTGGACGACGCGCTGGCCGGGATCAAGGCCAACCGTGGCATCGAGATCCGCCTGGAAGGCCTGCCGCTGGACGACAAGGCCACCTACGAGCTGCTCGCCCGCGGTGACACCCTTGGGGTGTTCCAGCTCGACGGCGGGCCGATGCGGGCGCTGCTGCGCTCCATGCGGGCGGACCGGTTCGAGGACATCGTCGCGGTCAACGCCCTGTACCGGCCCGGCCCCATGGGCGCGAACGCGCACAACGAGTACGCGGACCGCAAGGCGGGCCGCAAGCCGGTGGTTCCCATCCACGCCGAGCTTGCCGAGCCGCTGGCGGAAATCCTCGGCGACACCTACGGCCTGATCGTCTACCAGGAGCAGGTGATGGCCGCGGCGCAGAAGCTCGCGGGCTATACCCCCGGCAAGGCCGACCTGCTGCGCAAGGCGATGGGCAAGAAGAAGAAGGAGGTCCTGGACAAGGAGTTCGAGCCGTTCGCCGCGGGGATGCGGGGCAACGGCTACTCGGACGCGGCGATCAAGACCTTGTGGGACGTCCTGGTGCCGTTCTCCGACTACGCGTTCAACCGCGCGCACGCGGCCTGCTACGCGATGATCGGTTTCTGGACGGCCTACCTCAAGGCGAACCACCCCGCCGAGTACATGGCGGCGCTGCTCACCTCGGTGGCCGGCGACAAGGACAAGAGCGCCGTCTACCTGAACGAGTGCCGGCGGATGGGGATCACCGTGCTGCCGCCGGACGTGAACGCCTCCACGGCGATTTTCACGCCGGTGGGCGGCGACATCAGGTTCGGGCTGGCCGCGGTGCGCAACGTAGGCACCGCCGTGGTCGACGCGATCATCGCGGCCCGCGCCGGTGCGGGCGCGTTCACCAGCTTCGCCGACTTCCTGAACAAGGTGCCGGTCAACGTCTGCAACAAGCGGGTCATCGAGTCGCTGGTCAAGGCCGGCGCGTTCGACTCGCTCGGGCACCCGCGCAAGGGCCTGGTGCTCATTCACGAGCAGGCGATCGACACGGTCATCGACGTCAAGCGCAACGAGGCAATGGGCCAGGACTCGCTGTTCGGGCCGGACACAGAGGCGGAGGCGACCTTCGAGGTCCCGGTGCCCGACGGGGAGTGGGACAAGGCGACGCTGCTCGGCTTCGAGCGGGAGATGCTCGGCCTGTACGTCTCCGACCACCCGCTCCTCGGCGTCGAGCACATCCTCGCCAACGGCACCGACTGCTCGGTCGCGCAGCTGCTGTCCTCCGCCGTCGATGAGCCCGAGCGCGGCGCGCGTAACGGCGCCCGGGGCGACGGCCAGCCGGTCACCGTCGGCGGAATCCTGTCCGGGGTGCAGCGCAAGGTCACCAGGGACGGCAAGCCCTGGGCGGCGGCCACCCTGGAGGACCTCGAAGGCGCGATCGAGGTGCTGTTCTTCCCCGCCACCTACGCCGGCTGCGCCACCCACCTCGCCGACGACGCGATCCTGCTCGTGAAGGGGCGGCTCGACCGCCGCGAGGACTCGCCGAAGCTCATCGCGACGGAGGTGAGCGTGCCGGATCTGTCGGCGACCGGCAACGGCCCTTTCGTCCTCTCCCTCCCGGTGCGGCGGTGCGTGCCCGCCGTGGTGGAGCGGCTCCAGGAGGTGCTGCGCAGCCATCCCGGGCTCAATGAGGTGCACCTGCGCCTGTGCAACGGGCGCCGCACCACCGTGGTGAAGCTGGACGACAAGCTGCGGGTGAGGCCGTCACCGTCGCTGATCGCCGACCTGAAGCAACTCCTCGGCCCGGCCTGCGTAAGTTAGGCAACCCCCGGACCCCCGTCAGGCGTCCCGCCGAGGCGGGGCGGCTGCTCGCTGGCCTGGGGCCAGCTGCGCTATGGCCCGCCGTGCTGGTCCAGGGGGACGACCCCGGGAACCCCCGGTGGCCCACGGCCCGGCCGGCCCGGGAAGCGCCGGCCGGCCCTGGGCGTCAGGCGTCCCGCCTTTGCAGCAGGTAGATCGCGGCGGCCAGGAGGAGCGCGGTCCAGGCGCAGAACACGCCGAGCCCCTGCCACGCCGACAACAGCTGGCCGGCCGACGGCTTGTCCGCGGTGATCAGCTGGCCCGCCACCGTCGGCAGGTAGGCGTGGACATGCGCGCCCCAGCTGCCCGGCAGCAGGCCGGCCAGCGGGAAGATCACTAGCACCATGCCGACCAGGGCGGTGATGGCACCCGCGGTGTGCCGGATCAGGCCGCCGACGGCCAGGGCGAACACGCCGAGGACGGTCAGGTACAGGCCCGACCCGGCGACGGCGCGCAGCACGCCGGGCTGGCTCAGCGCCACCGTGATCGTTTGGTGCACGGTGACGACGTGGCCCCCGACGGTCAGCCGCCCCGTGACCACGTGGCCGTTCACGAGGGCCCTGCCGACGAAGAACGACGCGAACGCGACGATCTCGCCGACGACGATCACCAGCGCCGCGAAGACGAGGGCCTTGGCGATCATCATCGGGTAGCGGCGCGGGACGGCCAGCAGTGAGGCACGGATCGCGCCGGAGGAGTACTCGCTGGTGATCACCAGCGCACCAAGCACGGCGATGGCGAGCTGGCCCAGGCCGAGCCCGGTGCCGAGGATGAACCCGACCGGGTCGGTGACGATCCCGGACGCGCGCGCGTCACTCCTGCCCTGGCTGGCCGCGTTCATGGTCAGCCAGGTGAACAGGGTGGTCAGCCCGAGGCTGACTACCGCGAAGATGATCAGCGTCCACACGGTGGACCGCACCGAGCGGATCTTCGTCCACTCGGCCAGCAGCAGCCCGCCGTAGCCCTCCCGGCGGGCCGGGGCCGGGGCCGCCGCGGCCGCGACGGGAGGTGGGGGGCTGACAGAGGTCATTGGCCCGCCCCCGGCGACGCGGCGCTGGCCGCCGGGAAGGGGGATGGGGAGGCAGGTAGGGGCACCGCCGGCGGGCCGGCGCCGTACTCGACGCTGCCGGCGGTCATCTCCATGAAGGCCTCCTCCAGCGAGGCGAGCCGGGGGGTGAGCTCGTGCAGGACGATCCGGTTCGCCGCGGCGATCTGCCCGATCCGGGGCGCGTCCAGGCCGGTGACGCTCAGTGCCGCCGCCCGTCCCCCGGCCGGGTCCTGCGGGACGGCCTTGCCGCCCTCGGCCGCGATCAGGCCGGCGAGCGCGCCCGCCTGCGGCGAGCGGACCAGCACGGACCGTTCCGAACTCCGCTCGATGAACTCCTGCGTCGTGCAGTCGGCGATCAGCTTCCCCTTGCCGATCACGATCAGGTGGTCCGCGGTCACGGCCATCTCGTTCATCAGGTGGCTGGACACGAAGATGGTCCGCCCCTCCGAGGCCAGGTGCTTCATCAGGTTCCTGACCCACAAGATTCCCTCCGGGTCGAGCCCGTTGACCGGCTCGTCCAGCAACAGCACCGACGGGTTGCCCAGCATGGCGGACGCGATGCCCACCCGCTGGCTCATGCCCAGGGAATACCTGCGGACCCGCTGGCGGGCCACCTCGCGCAGGCCCACCAGTTCGAGCACCTCGTCCACCCGGCGGCCGGGCAGGCCCTGGGTCTGCGCCAGGAACAGCAGGTGGTTGCGCGCGCTGCGGCCGGGGTGCATCGCCTTGGCCTCGAGCAGCGCGCCGACCGTGCGCAGTGGCTGAACCAGTCCCCGGTACGGCCTGCCGTTGATGGTCGCGCCGCCATCGTTCGGCCGGTCCAGGCCGAGCACCAGCCGCATCGTCGTCGACTTCCCGGCGCCGTTCGGCCCGAGGAACCCGGTCACCCGGCCGGGCTCCACCCTGAAGGACAGGTGGTCGACCGCGAGCTTGTCCCCGTAGCGCTTCGTGAGATCCTGTGCCTCGATCACGTCGTTCCCTAGTAGCCTCGGCGGATGCCGCGCGCTGACCTGCGATTCGGGCGAGCGGTACACAATCGCGCACCTCACCGTAGCAAGGTCCGCAGGGCGGCAACCAACGCCTGGCGCACAGGCGGTCACGCCCGTCGCGTACGCTGCTGCCGACCATGTCTGTGCCAATCCCGTTCCCCGACCCGGCCCGTGACGAGGCCGTGCGCTCGTGGCGGCTGCGGGACCGGTTGCGCGACGCGGTGCCCGCCATGGTCGCGGCGCTGGCGGCCGCCGCCGGGACCGCGGCGCTCGGCGCGGCCGCCGGGCTCGGCTGGGCTGCCGTGGCGCCGCGACCGCTGCTTGTGATGATCTCGCCGGGGGCGGCCGCCCTGGTCAACACCGAGACCAGCGCCTTCATCGCGGGCGACGCCGCGTTCTGCGTGGTGTGCCTGGCGGGCGGGGTGGTCTCCGGGGTGCTCGGCTACCTGTTCGCGGTGCGCAGGCACGGGCCGCTGGCCATGACCGGGCTCCTCGGCGGGGCGCTCGCCGCGGCCTTCGTGGCCCGCTGGGTCGGGCAGCAGGCCGGGCTCACCGGGTTCCAGCACCTGCTCGCCACGCTCCCGGTCGGGGCGAGGTTCCGTGATTCGCTGACGCTCGGCGCAACCGGGATGCTCGGCGCCTGGGCGCTGGCCGCCGCCGTGGTCGCGGGCGGTCTCGAACTGGTGGTCAGCCCGGGCCGGCACCGCGCCAGAAGGCGCTAGCGGGCCTCTCGGCACGTGGCCGGTTCCGCGGGTCGGGCGGCCGGCTCCCTAGACTGGGCGCGTGCTTTCAGTGATCGATCTTCGCGGGCAGCCGGCGGCCGCTTTGACCAGGGAGAAACTCGCCGGTGTTCTACCGCGGGCGGCGCTGGGCACCGGGGCCGCCCTCGAGCAGATCCGGCCGGTCTGCGAGGCCGTGCGGGACCGTGGCGCGGCCGCGGTCCGCGAGTACACGGCCCGTTTCGACGGGGTGGACCTGCCCACCAGCCGGGTTCCGGAGCGCGCGGTGGCCGGGGCCCTGGCCGGGCTCGACCGCAGGCTCCGGGCCGCGCTGGAGGAAATGGTGCGCCGGGTCCGGCCGGTGCACGAGGCGCAGCGCCCCGCCGGCCACGTCACCAGCATCGGCGAGGGCGCCCGGGTCACCGAGCGGTACGTCCCGGTGGGCCGCGCCGGCGTGTACGTCCCGGGCGGCCTGGTCCCGCTGCCCTCCTCGGTGATCATGAACGTGGTCCCGGCACAGGTCGCCGGCGTCGGCCAGATCGCCGTCGCCTCCCCGCCCCGCCCGGACAGCGGCGGCCTGCCCGCCCGGGCCATCCTGGCCGCCTGCGCGCTGCTCGGCGTCGACGAGGTGCACGCGGTCGGCGGCGCGCAGGCCGTGGCGATGTTCGCCTACGGCACCGCCGACTGCGCCCCGGTAGACGTGGTCACCGGCCCCGGCAACGCCTACGTGACCGCGGCCAAGCGGCTGCTGGCCGGCACCGTCGGGGTGGACGCCGAGGCGGGACCGACCGAGATCGCGATTATCGCCGACCACACCGCCGACCCCCGGCTCCTCGCCGCCGACCTAGTTGCCCAGGCCGAGCACGGCCCGCTGGCCGCGTGCCTGCTCATCGCCACCGAACCCGGCATCGCCGAGCGGACCGGGGATGAGCTGCGCCCGCAGGTGGCCGCCGCCCGGCACCGCGAGACGGTTGCGGCCGCGCTCGCCGGGCAGTCCGCGTGCGTCCTCGTGGACGACACCGCCGCCGCCCTCGCGGTCTCCGACGTGTGGGCGCCCGAGCATCTGGAGATCCAGGCGGAGAACGCGGCCGGGCTGGCGGCGCGGGTCCGCAACGCCGGCGCCGTCTTCGTCGGCCCCTACGCCCCGGTCGCGCTGGGCGACTACCTGGCCGGCTCCAATCACGTGCTGCCCACCGGCGGCACCGCGCGGCACACGGCCGGGCTGTCGGTGCTGGCGTTCATGCGCGGCATCCACGTGGTCGAGTGCACCGAAACGGCGCTGGCCGCGGCGGCCCCGTACATCGACGCCCTCGGCGCGGCCGAAGACCTCGCCGCGCACGTGGCCGCGGTCCGGGCCCGGGTGGACTCGGCTGGCCCGGGGGAGCACTCCACCTCCCCGGGGGCAAGCCCCCGGACCCCATGGCCCTGGAACCCCCCGGTGGCTGGCCCGGCGCCTTCCTCCGCTGCCGCAGAGACCCACCGGCGGTCCGGGGATGGCCCGCCGATCCGGCCCGACTTGGCCGGCCGCGCGCCGTACGGGGCGCCGCAACTGGACGTACCGGTGCGGCTCAACACCAACGAGAACCCCTACCCGCCGCCACCGGCGCTGGCCCAGGCGATCACCGACGCCGCCGCCGGCGTGGCGGGCTCGCTCAACCGGTACCCGGACCGGGACGCGCTGCCGCTGCGCGCCGACCTCGCCGCCTACCTGGGGCACGGCCTGACCGCGCGGGAGGTCTGGGCGGCCAACGGCTCCAACGAGATCATCCAGCAGTTGCTGCAGGTGTTCGGCGGCGCGGGCCGCTCCGCGCTGGGCTTCGAGCCGTCCTACGCCATGCACCCGCTGATCGCGCGGGCCACCGGCACCCGATGGATCCGCGGCAGCCGGGACGCCGACTTCGGCCTGAACGCCGCCGCGGTGGTGGCGGCGATCGGCGAGCACCGGCCCGACCTGGTGTTCCTCACCTCGCCCAACAACCCGACCGGCACGGCGCTCCCGCTGACCGTGATCGAGGCGGTCTGCGAGGCCGCGCCCGGCATGGTGGTGGTGGACGAGGCCTACGCCGAGTTCGCCAGGGCGGGCGCGGGCACCGCGCTGGCGCTGCTGCCGGATTACCCGCGGCTGGTGGTCACCCGGACCATGTCCAAGGCGTTCGCGCTGGCCGGCGGCCGGATCGGGTACATGGCCGCGCAGGCGGCGGTGGTCGACGCGATGCTGCTGGTCCGGCTGCCCTACCACCTGTCCGCGCTGACCCAGGCGACGGCGCGGGCCGCGCTGGCGCACGCCGGGGAGTTGCTCGCCGCCGTGGCCGGCCTGCGCGCCGAGCGGGACGGCCTGCTGAGCTGGCTGCGCGGCCGCGGGCTGGCCGCCGCGGACTCCGACGCCAACTTCGTCCTGTTCGGCGGGTTCGGCGACGCCCACGCGGTGTGGCAGGGGCTGTTGGACCGCGGCGTGCTCGTGCGCGAGACCGGGCCGCCCGGCTGGCTGCGGGTGAGCATCGGCACGCCCGCCGAGATGGCCGCCTTCCGCGCCGCGCTGACAGAAGTTCTCGGAAATACGCGTAGCGGGGTGCCCCGGTGACCCGTCAGGCCCGGGTCGAGCGGGCGACCAGGGAGACCAAGATCCTGGTCGAGCTGGGCCTCGACGGCACCGGCACGGCCACGGTGCGCACCGGCGTCCCGTTCTTCGACCACATGCTCGCCCAGCTGGCCAAGCACGGCCTGTTTGACCTGACCGTGCAGGCCGACGGCGACACCGAGATCGACGCGCACCACACCGTAGAGGACACCGCGCTCGCCCTGGGCCAGGCGCTTCGCGAGGCGCTCGGTGACAAGGCCGGCATCACCAGGTTCGGCGACGCCGCGGTGCCGCTGGACGAGACGCTGGCCCGGGCCGCCGTGGACCTGTCCGGGCGCCCCTACTGCGTGCACCACGAGCCGGACGGCATGGCGCCGCTGATCGGGACCTACGACACCACGCTCACCCGGCACTTCTTCGAATCCCTCACCGCCGCGGCGGGCATCTGCCTGCACCTGTCGGTGACCGGCCGCAACCCGCATCACCTGGTCGAGGCCCAGTTCAAGGCGGTGGCGCGGGCGCTGCGCGCCGCGGCGGCACCCGACCCGCGCGCGCCCGGCGTGCCCAGCACGAAAGGCGTTCTGTGAGCCTGAAACGGCCCAGGGTCGCCGTGCTGGACTACGGTTCCGGGAACCTTCGTTCGGCAGAAAGAGCCCTTGCCCGCGCGGGAGCGGACGTGGCGGTGACCGCGGATCCGCAGGCGGCGCTGGCCGCCGACGGCCTGGTGGTGCCGGGCGTGGGCGCGTTCGCGGCGTGTATGGCGGGGCTGCGCGCGGTCGAGGGCGAGCGTGTGATCGACCGGCGGCTCGCGGGCGGGCGCCCGGTGCTGGGGATCTGCGTGGGGATGCAGATCCTGTTCACCGAGGGCATCGAGCACGGCGTGCGGACGCAAGGGTGCGGCCAGTGGCCGGGCACGGTGGAGCGGCTGACCGCGCCGGTGCTGCCGCACATGGGGTGGAACACGGTACGGGCACCGGAGGGCTCCGCCCTCTTCGCCGGGATCGGGGCGGGCGAGCGGTTCTACTTCGTGCACTCCTACGCGGCCACCGCGCTGCCCATGCGCACCTGGGACCGGGTGGCCTCGCCGAAGTGCGCCTGGAGCACGCACGGCGGCGCCTTCATCGCCGCGGTCGAGAACGGCCCGCTGATGGCGACCCAGTTCCACCCGGAGAAGTCCGGCGACGTGGGTGCGGCGCTGCTGTCCAACTGGCTGGGGACACTTCTATGACGCTGACGCTGCTGCCCGCCGTGGACGTGGCGGGCGGCCAGGCGGTACGGCTGGTGCAGGGCGCCGCGGGCACCGAGACCAGCTACGGCGACCCGCTGGCTGCGGCGCTGGCCTGGCAGGACGCCGGGGCGGAATGGATCCACCTGGTCGACCTGGACGCGGCCTTCGGCCGCGGGTCCAACGCCGCGCTGCTCGCGGAGGTGGTGGGCCGCCTGGACATCGCGGTCGAGCTGTCCGGCGGGATCCGCGACGGCTCCTCCCTCGCCGCGGCGCTGGCCACCGGGTGCGCCCGGGTCAACGTCGGCACCGCGGCGCTGGAGCGCCCCGGCTGGGTGCGGGCCGTCATCGCCGAGCACGGCGAGCGCGTCGCGGTCGGGCTGGACGTGCGGGGGACCAGGCTCGCCGCGCGCGGCTGGACCGCCGACGGCGGCGACCTGGCCGAGACGCTGGCCCGGCTGGACGCTGCCGGGTGCCGGCGGTTCGTGGTCACCGACGTCACCAGGGACGGCACGCTGACCGGGCCGAACACCGACCTGCTGCGGACGGTGTGCGCGGGCACCGGCCGGCCGGTCATCGCCAGCGGCGGCGTGTCCAGCCTGGACGACCTGCGGGCGATCGCCGCGCTGGCGCCGCTGGGGGTGGAAGGTGCGATCGTGGGCAAGGCACTGTACGCGGGTGCGTTCACCCTTGAACAGGCGCTGGAGGCGGTGAACTCATGACTCGAAAGGTCTCGACCGGAACCCCGTGGGAGCCGGTCGTCGGGTACAGCAGGGCGGTGGCGGCCGGGGACTACGTGTTCGTGTCCGGTTGCACCTCCGTGGCCGACGGGGTGCTCGTGGGCGAAGGCGACGCGCGCGCGCAGACCACCCAGGCGATCGCCAACGTGGCGCACGCGCTGGAGCAGCTCGGCCTGGGCCTCGCCGACGTGGTGCGGACCCGCATGTACGTCACCGACATCTCCCGGTGGGAGGAGTACGGCCTGGCTCACGGCACCGCGTTCGGCGAGACGATGCCTGCCACGTCCATGATCGGCATTGCCGCGCTGGTGGACCCCCGGATGCTGATCGAGGTCGAGGCCGTCGCGTACAAGCCCGGCGCCGGCGCGTGAGCGTCGCGGTCCGGGTGATCCCCTGCCTGGACGTGGACGCCGGGCGGGTGGTCAAAGGGGTCAACTTCGCCGGCCTGCGCGACGCGGGCGACCCGGTGGAACTCGCCGCCGCCTACGACGCCCAGGGCGCCGACGAACTCGTCTTCCTCGACATCACCGCGTCGGCCGGCGGCCGGGAGACCACCTACGACGTGGTGCGGCGCACCGCCGAACAGGTGTTCATCCCGCTCACGGTCGGCGGCGGCGTGCGGGCCACGCAGGACGTGGACCGGCTGCTGCGGGCGGGCGCCGACAAGGTGTCGCTGAACACCGCCGCCGTCGCCCGGCCCCACCTGCTGGCGGAGGCGGCCCGGCGGTTCGGCTCGCAGTGCGTCGTGCTCTCGCTGGACGCCCGGCGCGTACCGGGCCCGGCCACCGGCCTGCCCAGCGGGTTCGAGGTGACCACGCACGGCGGCCGCCGCGGTACCGGGATCGACGCGGTGGCCTGGGCCGCCCAGGCCGTCGGTCTCGGCGCCGGGGAGATCCTGCTCAACTCGATGGACGCGGACGGCACCAAGGCGGGCTTCGACACCGAGCTGATCCGGGCCGTCCGCGCCGCGGTGACGGTCCCGATCATCGCCAGCGGGGGCGCCGGGGAGCTGGCCCACTTCGCGCCCGCGGTCGGCGCCGGCGCGGACGCGGTGCTGGCGGCCAGCGTGTTCCACTTCGGGCAGCTGCGGGTCGGCGAGGTAAAGGCCGCGCTGCGGGCCGCCGGGCACTGCGTGCGCTGACGTCCCCGGGTGCTCTGGCCACGTGCGGTCCGGACGTGCGAGGTGCCGTCGGTGTTGCGCGGCGCTGGCGAGGTGCCATCCGGCGCCGGCGAGGGCCGTCAGGCGCCGGCCAGCGCCGCGCCGACGATGCCCGCGTCGTTGTGCATGGTGGCCGGGACCACCTGGGCGCTCAGCTTCCCCAGCAGCGGCAGGAACCTGTCCGACTTCCGGCTCACCCCGCCGCCCACGATGAACAGCTCGGGCCAGAGCAGCGCCTCGAGATGGCTCATGTACTCGTCGACCCGCCCGGCCCAGTGTTCCCAGTCCAGCTCGTGTACCTCTCTGGCCCGCTCCGACGCGCGCTTCTCCGCGTCCTTGCCGCGGATCTCGATGTGCCCGAACTCGGTGTTGGGCACGAGGACCCCACGGGTGAACAGCGCGCTGCCGATCCCGGTGCCGAACGTCAGCATGACCACGGTGCCCAGGTGCCCGGCCCCGGCACCGAACTTCATCTCCGCCTGGCCGGCGGCGTCGGCGTCGTTGATGACCTGGACCTCCAGCCCGGTCGCGGTGCCGAACAGCGCGCGGGCGTCCACCCCGATCCAGGACGAGTCGAGGTTCGCCGCGGTGCGGATGACGCCGTCGGTCACCACGCCGGGGAAGGTGATGCCCGCCTTGCCGGACCAGCCGAGCCCGGCCACCACGCCCCGCACCGCCTCTGCGATGGCCTTGGGCACGGCCGGCTGCGGGGTGAGCACCTTGACCCGCTCCCGGGTCAAGGTGCCCTTGGTCACATCGACCGGCGCCGCCTTGATCCCCGAGCCGCCGATGTCTATACCCAGAACCTCCACCGCGCGCCCCTCCGTCCCGCTCTCCCTGGCGGCGTCCCGCTCTTCTTAGCGGCGCCTCAGCGGCGCAGGCAGGCCGCCCTTTTCTGCCTAAAAGCCCCTGCGTGCCGCGGCGAGCTGGCGGACCGCGTCGGCGTTGCCGTCGAGCCGTACCCGGGCGGCGCCGGTCCGGCCGAGAGCCCACAGCATCAGCTCGGCCGGGTGGCCGGTGACGGTGACCACCGGGGTCCGCGCCCGTGCCGTCATTCTCACCTGCCGCTCGCCGGGGTCGGCGGCCAGGTCGTCCCTGGCCAGCTCCACGCCCACCGGCGAGCGGCGGAACAGCAGCTTGCCTGCCAGCAGCCGGCGCCACAGCGCCTCGGTCAGGCCGTCCTTCATCTCCCGGGGCTGCCAGCCGTCCGCACCGCGCCGGACGTCCTCGTGGTGGACGAAGTACTCCACCAGGTTGAGCCGCGCGTCCATGCCGGGGATCCGGTAGATCGACAGGGGCGGCGGCCCGGTGCGGATCATCTCCACCAGCCGCGGGAAGGGGACGCGGCCGGCCAGCACCTCGTTCACCCGCCGGGTGTGCGCCGCCAGCGGCCCGCCCATCAGGCCGGCCGCCGCGTCCGGCCGGCGCTCCCGTAGCACGAGGTGCGCGGCCAGGTCGGCGGTGCGCCAGCCTTCGCACAGCGTGGGCGCGTCCGGTCCTGTCTCGTCGAACAGGGCGCACAGCGCCGCACGCTCGTCGCTGGCATAGCTCACCCCGCGATGGTACGCCTTCGCCCGCCCGGCGAACCGCCGCCGCTTCGTAGGATCAGGGATGGCGAAAGGAGAACTGGCGTGACCCACGGTGCTGTCCGCCCGTCGTCGCTGGACCCGGCGATCGCCGTCCGGCTCAAGCGCGACGCGAACGGGCTGGTCGCCGCCATCGCCCAGCAGTACGACACCGGAGAGGTGCTCATGCTGGCCTGGATGGACGACGAGGCGCTGCACCGGACGCTTACCACCGGCCGGTGCACCTACTGGTCGCGCAGCCGCGGCGAGTACTGGGTCAAGGGCCAGACCTCGGGCCACGTGCAGCGGGTCGTCTCCGTGGCGCTCGACTGCGACGGCGACGCGGTGCTCGTCAAGGTGGACCAGTCCGTGGGCGCCTGCCACACCGGGGACCGGACCTGCTTCGACGCGGGGGCGCTGGAGCTGACCACGCCATGACCACGGTGCGGGGCGGGCCAGCGGCCGCCGGGGCGCGGCCCGCGTCCCGGCGTGAGTACGCGCTCGGCCTGGCCCTCGGCGCGGCCGGCGCGGGCGTGGTGCTGCTGTCGGCCCGGCAGGGCTGGGCGCGCGTGGCCACGCCGGCTCCGGCGCCGTTGCCGGCCAGCGTGGCCTCGGTCAGCGGCCAGGACCTCGTCCCGCTGGCGGGCGCGCTGGCCCTGGCCGCGCTGGCCTGCCTCGCGGCGGTCATCGCCACCAGGCGGCTGGCCCGGCGGCTGGCCGGGCTGCTGATGGCGGCCTTCGGCGTGGCCATCGCCGTGGCGGTGTGCCTGCCGCTGACCGCTTCCGACGTGCTCGCGGCGGCGCGGGTGACCGCCGTCTCGCAGGCGGGCTCGGCCACGGCGGGCGGCGCCGCCGGGGTGTCACCGGGTGCCGTTCCCGCCGGCGGCGCGGCGCCGGGGGTCACCGCCGTGGGCCACGTCACGATGACGGCGGCGCTGTGGCGCCCGGCCGCGGTGGCCGGTGCCCTGATCATCGTCGCCGCGGGCCTGCTGGTGTGCTGGCGTGGTGCCCGGTGGCCGGTGATGTCCAGCCGGTACGAGCTCCCTGAGCAGCCCGAACGCCGGACGGCCGCGGACAGCGCCGCCCTGTGGGATGCGCTGAGCAGCGGCACGGATCCCACGCTGCTGGCCCGGGGGGGCACAGTTTCACCCGGGGGACACCCCCAAACCCCCGATGGCCCGGACCCCCCGGGGCGCCTCAGGGCCCCGTGACTTCGTCACGTTGCCTTGGGCCCGGCCCGCTGGGGGAACGGCCGGGCGGCACGGGCCGGACTGAACGCGGCCGGCCGCCCGCGTTACGCTCGTAGGTGTTACTGGCTGGCGCAAGCACGAGCCACCCGGCTCGCGGGGGTGTGCCCGGCCCGGAGGTGAGCGGTGAGCGCATCGGAACCTGGCAGGTGGCCCAGGCGCCGTCCGCGCACCCGGCGCGCGCGCCGTCCCGCTCCGGTGCAGGTGCGCCTGGTGACCCGGCTGGTGGTGGCGCAAGGGGCCGCGGGAGCCGCCGTGGGCCTGGCGTTCAGCCGCCGCCATCTGCCGTCGGTGCTGATCACCCTCGCGCTGGTGATCACGCTGTGCCTGCTGGCGTTGCTGGTCAGGTCCGGTACCCGGACCGCGTGGCTGACGGCGGTGGCCTTCGAAAGCGTGTTTTTCGCCTACGGGGTGTCCAGGTTCGTGTTCGCCCGTTATGTCGGCGGCACGCTGTTCGCGTTCGTCGTCGCCGGCACTTTGCTCCATCCCGCCGTGGCGCGGGCTTACTCGGCCGTGCCGGGCAGGTTGCCCGGCCATGAGCGAGGTGAGGTGGGCTTTGGTGATGCCGCAGGGGAGACGTTCTCCGAACACGCCGCAAGCTGACCAGCGGGGAGGGTGCGTGCCGAGCGGCGGCACCGGCCTCGCTACGATCACCCGAAGCAAGGCATCCGACCCGAGGGGATAGCGGACCGCGTGAGCGTGCTCAACGAGATCCTGGAAGGCGTGCGGACCGATCTCGCCGCCCGCCAGCGGCAGACGCCGCTGGAGCGGCTGAAGGACATGGCGAAGCGGGCGGCTTCGCCGCGGGATGCCGTGGCCGCGCTGAGCGGCCAGGATGTGGCCGTGATCGCAGAGGTCAAGCGGGCCAGCCCGTCCAAGGGCGCGATGGCGCCGATCTCCGACCCGGCCGCGCTGGCCAGCGATTACGAGGCGGGCGGGGCGAGCGTCATCAGCGTCCTCACCGAGCCGCGCCACTTCGGCGGCAGCCTGGCGGATCTCGGCGCGGTCCGCGAGCGGGTGGCCGTGCCGGTGCTGCGCAAAGACTTCATCGTTAGCTCCTACCAGCTATGGGAGGCGCGCGCGCACGGCGCGGACATGGTGCTGCTGATCGTGGCGGCGCTGGAGCAGAACGCCCTGGTCTCCCTGGTGGAGCGGGCCTCCTCCATCGGGCTCGTGCCGCTGGTCGAGGTGCACACCGACGCGGAGGTCGTGCGCGCGGTCGAGGCCGGCGCCAAGGTCATCGGCGTCAACGCGCGGGACCTGACCACGCTGGAGGTGGACCGGGGGGTGTTCGCGCGCCTGGCCCCGCTGATCCCCGGGCACATCGTCAAGATCGCCGAATCGGGGATCCGCGGGCCGCGGGACCTGTTCGCCTACGCCGCCGCCGGGGCGGACGCCGTGCTGGTGGGTGAGAGCCTGGTCACCGGCAAGGACCCGCGCTCGGCCGTGGCCGACCTGGTCACCGCGGGATCCCACCCGGCGCTGCGCGGCGACCGCCCATGAGCGCCGGCCGTGGCGCGGCCGGCCCCGCCGCCGGCCCCGCCGCCGCGCTGGTTGAGGGACCCGATGCCGGCGGCCACTTCGGCCGGTACGGGGGGCGGTTCGTCCCCGAGTCGCTGATCTCCGCCCTGAACGAACTTGATGCCGCGTACGCGGCGGCCAGGGCGGACCCGGCGTTCGGGGCCGAACTGGAGGCCCTGCTGCGCGGTTACGCCGCCCGGCCCACGCTGCTCACCCGGGCGGCCCGGTTCTCCGCGGCGGCGGGCTGCGAGGTGCTGCTCAAGCGCGAAGACCTGGCCCACACCGGCTCGCACAAGATCAACAATGTCCTCGGGCAGGTGCTGCTGGCGAAGCGGATGGGCAAGACCCGGGTGATCGCCGAGACCGGGGCCGGGCAGCACGGGGTCGCCACCGCCACCGCATGCGCCCTGTTCGGCCTGGACTGCGCCGTCTACATGGGCGAAGAGGACACCCGCCGGCAGGCCCTGAACGTGGCCCGGATGCGGATGCTCGGCGCCGAGGTCATTCCGGTCACGATCGGCAGCCGCACCCTGAAGGACGCCATGAACGAGGCGTTCCGTGACTGGGTCACCACCGTCGCCGGCACCCACTACTGCATCGGTTCGGTCGGCGGCCCGCACCCGTTCCCGATGATGGTCAGGGACTTCCAGCGGATCATCGGGGTCGAGGCGCGCCGGCAGGTCCTTGACCAGGTTGGGCGGCTGCCCGACGCGGTGATCGCCTGCGTCGGCGGCGGATCGAACGCGCTGGGCATCTTCCACGCCTTCCTCGCGGACTCACATGTCGCTCTGATCGGCTGCGAGGCCGGCGGCGACGGGCTGGAAACCGGCCGGCACGCCGCGACCATGGTGGCGGGGTCGGACGGGGTGCTGCACGGGATGCGGACCCGGGTGCTGCAAGACCCCGACGGCCAGACGCTCGCCACCCACTCGATCTCCGCCGGCCTGGACTATCCCGGGGTCGGCCCCGAGCACGCCTGGCTCGGCGCGAGCGGGCGGGCCAGTTACCGCGCCGTCACCGACGCCCAGGCCATGGAGGCGTTCTCGCTGCTGTGCCGCACCGAGGGGATCATCCCGGCGCTGGAGTCCGCGCACGCGCTGGCCGGGGCGCTGCAGGTGGCGCGGGAAACCGGCCCCGATGCGCTGCTGCTGGTGAACCTCTCCGGGCGGGGGGACAAGGATGTCGCCACCGCGTCGCAATGGTTCGGGCACGTGAGCGCGGAGGCACTCGACGCGGCGGCCGGCCGGTGAGCGGCGTCTCGGGCGCGTTCGCCAGCGCCGCGGGCGAAGGCAGGGCGGCCCTCGTCGGCTACCTGCCGGCCGGTTTCCCCACCGTGGCCGGGGCGATCGAGGCGGCCAGGGCGATGGCCGCATCGGGCGCGGACGTGATCGAGATCGGCCTGCCCTACACCGACCCGCTGCTGGACGGCCCGGTCATCCAGCAGGCCGTGGACCGGGCGCTGGCCGGCGGGACCAGGGTCACCGACGTGCTGCACACGGTCGAGGCGGTGGCGGCCACCGGCGTGCCGGTGCTCGTCATGACCTACTGGAATCCGGTGGATCACTACGGCGTCGGCGCCTTCGCCCGCGACCTGGCGGCGGCCGGCGGCGCCGGGCTGATCACCCCCGACCTGACGCCGGAAGAGGCCGGGCCCTGGCTGGGCGCCGCCGCCGAGCACGGGCTCGACCGGGTGTTCCTGGTGGCGCCCAGTTCGACCCCGGAACGCGTCGAGCTGATCACGAGGGTGTGCGCGGGGTTCGTCTACGCGGTGTCGGTCATGGGCATCACCGGTGCCAGGGACAGGGTCGGCGAGGCGGCGGCCATGGTGGTGAGCCGGGTCCGCGCGCGTACCGACCTGCCCGTCGCGGTGGGCCTCGGCGTGCGCGACGGCGCCCAGGCCGCGCAGGTCGCCGGGTTCGCCGACGGCGTCATCGTCGGCTCCGCGTTCGTGCAGCGCCTGCTGGAGGCGCCCAGCCTGGCGGCCGGCATCCAGGGAATCCGGGCGCTGGCCGGGGATCTCGCGGCGGGCGTGCGAAGGCCGGCCCCGGCCGCGCGCTGACCTTCACTCACTGCGACGGGGCGTTACGGTACCCGTGACGAGCAGGAATTTGTCTGCCTGCCCGCGTTTCGCCCCCGGGCCCGCGGGCACGAACGCACTGGATTTAATCTTGGGGCGCTCGTACCACTGACCCACCAGCCGTACCACCGGCGCCGCCCCGCGGCAGGGCCAATGTTGTCCCGATCCGCACGCGAGAACGCGAATACGGACCGAGACGACAGGAGACTTAATGCACCCTGCCGCTTCATCTGACCCTGCTCGCCGCCCTTCGGGCGGCTTCGCCGAGGCCCGCAGTGCTGGCCGGGGGGGGCACTCCTCCTCCCCGGGGGCAAGCCCCCGGACCCCACGGCCCGGAACCCCCCGTGAGGCACCCACCCCTGCTCGCCGCCCTTCGGGCGGCTTCGCCGAGGCCCGCAGTGCTGGCCGGGGGGGGCACTCCTCCTCCCCGGGGGCAAGCCCCCGGACCCCACGGCCCGGAACCCCCCGTGAGGCACCCACCCCCGGACCCGGCTCCGGGCTGTATGACAGCCAGTTCGAGCACGATGCCTGTGGCGTCGGGTTCGTCGCTGATTTGTCCGGGCGCAAGACCCATGACACCGTCGCCCGGGCCCTCACCGTGCTGCGGAACCTGGACCATCGGGGCGCCAAGGGCAGCGACCCGGACACGGGGGACGGGGCCGGCATCCTGACCCAGATCCCCGACAATCTGTTCCGCGGCTCCTGCGCGTTCGCCCTGCCCGCCGCGGGCAGCTACGCGGCCGGGCTGGTCTTCCTGCCCGCCGGCCCCGCGGCAGCGGAAACCGCGCGGGCGGCGGTCGCGCGCCTGGCGGAGCAGGAGGGGCTGTCCGTCCTCGGCTGGCGTGCGGTCCCGCACGACGCCGCGCACTGCGGCAAGGGCGCGCGGGCCACGATGCCGCGCCTTGCCCAGCTGTTCGTGGCCGCGCCGGGCGGCGACGCCGGGCTGGCGCTCGACCGGCGCGCGTTCTGCCTGCGCAAGCGGATCGAGCACGAGACCGGCCTGTACCTGGCCAGCCTGTCCAGCGCGACGATCGTCTACAAGGGGATGCTCACGGCGCTGCAACTCCTGCCGTTCTACCCTGACCTGTCCGACCCGGCCTACACCTCGGCCCTGGCCCTGGTGCACTCCCGCTTCTCCACGAACACGCTGCCGTCCTGGCCGCGGGCGCACCCCTACCGGTTCATCGCGCACAACGGCGAGATCAACACGATCCGGGGCAACCGCAACTGGATGCGCGCGCGCGAGGCGATGCTGGCCTCGAGCCTGTTCCCCCCGGCGGCGGACGGGCGGGGGATGGAGCGGCTGCTGCCGATCCTGACCGAGTCCGGCAGCGACTCCGCCAGCTTCGACGAGTGCCTGGAACTGCTGTACCTCGGCGGGCGGTCGGTCCCGCACGCCCTGCTCATGATGATCCCCGAGCCGTGGGAGAACCACGAGGAGATGGACCCGGCGCGGCGCGCGTTCTACCGGTTCCACGCCACGGTGATGGAGCCCTGGGACGGCCCCGCGTGCGTCGCGTTCACCGACGGCACCGTGGCCGGCGCGGTGCTCGACCGCAACGGGCTGCGGCCGGGCCGGTACTGGGTGACCCAGGACGGCCTGGTCGTCCTCGCCAGCGAGGTCGGAGTGCTGGACCTTGACCCCGCCACCGTGGTGCGCAAGGGCCGGCTGCAGCCAGGCCGTATCTTCCTCGCCGACACCGGCAGCCACCGCATTCTCGAGGACGCCGACGTGAAGGCGGCGCTGGCCGCCGGGCACCCCTACGCCGAGTGGCTGCACGCCGGGCTCATGCACCTCGACGACCTGCCGGACCGGCACCGGGCCCTGCCCGGCACCGCGGAGCTCACCACACGGCAGCGGGCCAGCGGCTACACCGAGGAGGAGTTGCGGCTGCTGCTCGGGCCGATGGCCGCGGCCGGCGTCGAGCCGATCGGCTCGATGGGCACCGACACCCCGGTCGCGGTGCTGTCCGACCGGCCGCGGCTGCTGTTCGACTACTTCAGCCAGCTGTTCGCCCAGGTCACCAACCCGCCGCTGGACGCGATCCGGGAAGAACTGGTCACCTCGCTGGAGACCTCCACCGGCGCCGAGCAGAACCTGCTGGAACCAGGCCCCGCCTCCTGCCGCCAGATCGTGCTGCCCTACCCCGTGATCAGCGACAACGACCTGGCCAAGATCATCCATATCAACGACGACGGCAACCTGCCCGGGTTCGCCCCGCACGTGGCCGACGGCCGCTACCGGGTCGCCGGCGGCGGCGCGGCGCTGCGGGCACGGCTGGCCGGGATCTGCGCCGAGGTGACCGCGGCCATCGAGGCCGGCGCCCGGATCGTGGTGCTGTCCGACCGGGGCTCGAGCGACCCGGCCGGCGAGGTGGACCCGGCGCTCGCGCCGATCCCGTCGCTGCTGCTGTGCGGCGCGGTGCACCACCACCTGATCAGGGAGCGCACCCGGACCCAGGTGGGGCTCGTGGTGGAGTGCGCGGACGCCCGCGAGGCGCACCACGTCGCGCTGCTCGTGGGGTACGGCGCGGCGCTGGTCAACCCGTACCTGGCGCTGGAGTCCGTGCAGGACATGGTGCGCCGCGGCGTCCTGGAGAACGTCTCCGCGGGCAGGGCCGCGGCCAACCTGATCAAGGCGCTCGGCAAGGGCCTGCTAAAGATCATGTCGAAGATGGGGGTGTCCACCGCCGCCTCCTACCACGGCGCCCAGATCTTCGAGGCGATCGGCCTGGGCGACGAGGTGGTCAGCACCTGCTTCACCGGCACCACCTCCCGGCTGGGCGGCGCCGGGTTCGACGTGCTCGCCGCCGAGGTGGCCCGCCGCCATGCGCGCGCGTTCGGCGGCCGGGAAGCCGGGCTGGCCCACCAGCGGCTGGAAACCGGCGGGGAGTACCAGTGGCGCCGCGACGGGGAACGGCACCTGTTCAACCCGGAGACCGTGTTCAAGCTGCAGCACGCCACCCGCGCCCGGCGGTATGAGATCTTCAAGGAGTACACCCGCCTGGTCGACGACTCCGCCACCGCGCTGATGACGCTGCGGGGGCTGCTGCGGATCCGGGGCGTGGACGCGGCCGCGGCGCGCCCGCCGGTCCGGCTCGAGGAGGTCGAGCCGGTCTCGGCGATCGTGCGGCGGTTCGCCACCGGCGCCATGTCCTACGGCTCCATCTCCGCCGAGGCGCACGAGACCCTGGCCATCGCGATGAACCGGCTCGGCGGCAGGTCCAACACCGGGGAGGGCGGCGAGGACCCGCGGCGGTTCGTCCCCGACCCGGGCGGTGACCTGCGCAGGTCCGCGGTCAAGCAGGTTGCCAGCGGCCGCTTCGGGGTGACCAGCGAGTACCTGGTCAACGCCGACGACCTGCAGATCAAGATGGCGCAGGGGGCCAAGCCGGGGGAAGGCGGGCAGCTGCCCGGGCACAAGGTGTACCCGTGGATCGCGCGGACCCGCTACTCCACCCCCGGCGTCGGGCTCATCTCGCCGCCGCCGCACCACGACATCTACTCGATCGAGGACCTCGCCCAGCTCATCCACGACCTGAAGAACGCCAACCCGGCCGCCCGGGTGCACGTCAAGCTGGTCGCGGAGGTGGGCGTCGGCACCGTCGCCGCCGGGGTGTCCAAGGCGCACGCCGACGTGGTGCTCATCTCCGGCCACGACGGCGGCACCGGCGCCGCGCCGCTGACCAGCATCAAGCACGCCGGGGCGCCGTGGGAGATCGGCCTGGCCGAGACCCAGCAGACGCTGCTGCGGGGCGGGCTGCGGGACCGGATCGTGGTGCAGGCCGACGGCCAGCTCAAGACCGGGCGGGATGTGATCGTCGCCGCGCTGCTCGGCGCCGAGGAGTTCGGCTTCGCCAGCGCGCCGCTCGTGGTCTCCGGCTGCGTCATGATGCGCGTCTGCCACTTGGACACCTGCCCCGTCGGCGTGGCCACGCAGAACCCGGAACTGCGCAGGCGGTTCACCGGCCGGCCCGAGTTCCTGGTCAACTTCTTCGAGTTCATCGCCGAGGAGGTCAGGGAGTACCTGGCCGCACTCGGCTGCCGCACCCTGGACGAGGCGGTGGGCCGGGCCGACCTGCTCGACACCGCCAACGCGGTCAGCCACTGGAAGGCCGCCGGGCTGGACCTCACCCCGGTGCTGCATATGCCGGACCTGCCGCCGGGCGAAGCGCGCCACCACCGGACCAGCCAGGACCACGGGCTGGACCGGGCGCTGGACAACACGCTGATCCAGCTCGCCGAGGGCGCCCTCGCCGGCGGCACCCCGGTCACGCTCGATCTCCCGGTCCGCAACGTCAACAGGACGGTCGGGACGATGCTCGGGTACGAGGTCACGAAGCGGTGGGGCGGCGAGGGGCTCCCCGACGACACGATCACCGTCCGGTTCTCCGGGTCGGCCGGACAATCGTTCGGCGCCTTCTTGCCCAGGGGCGTGACCCTGCGCCTTTCCGGGGACGCCAACGACTACCTCGGGAAGGGCCTGTCCGGCGGGCGGATCGTGGTCGCACCGGACCCGGCGGCGCCGTACCCCGCGCAGACCCAGATCATCGCGGGCAACGTGATCGGTTACGGCGCGACCGGCGGGGAGATCTTCCTGCGCGGCATCGTCGGCGAACGATTCTGCGTCCGGAACTCCGGCGCGATCGCCGTCGCCGAGGGCACCGGGGACCACGGCTGCGAGTACATGACCGGCGGCACCGTGGTGGTGCTCGGCGGGACCGGGCGCAACTTCGCCGCGGGCATGTCCGGCGGCACCGCGTACCTGCTGGACCCGGACCCGCGCCGGGTGAACACCGGCATGGCCGACCTGGAGCCGGTGGACGCCGGCGACGCCGGCCTGCTCCGCGCCCTGGTCGAGCGGCACCACGCGGAGACCGGGTCGGCGGTGGCGGCGCGGCTGCTCACCGGCTGGGACGAGGCGCTGCCACGGTTCGCCCGGGTCATGCCCCACGACTACAAGCGGGTCCAGGAAGCCGCGCGCCGCGCCGAGCGGGAGGGCCTGGACGTCAACGAGGCCGTTATGGCCGCGGCGCACGGGTGAGGCGGGCGTCATGGCCGATCCCAAGGGCTTCCTGACCACCCCCCGGATGACCCCCAGCCGCCGTCCGGTGAGCGTGCGGGTCTCGGACTGGCGCGAGGTCTACACCGAGTTCGGCGCGGCGCGGCTGGAACTGCAGGCCGGGCGCTGCATGGACTGCGGCATACCGTTCTGCCACTCGGGCTGCCCGCTGGGCAACCTCATCCCGGAGTGGAACGACCTGGTCTGGCGCGAGGACTGGGCGGAGGCGGCCCGGCGGCTGCACGCGACCAACAACTTCCCCGAGTTCACCGGGCGGCTGTGCCCCGCGCCGTGCGAGAGCGCCTGCGTGCTCGGCATCAACTCAGACCCGGTCACGATCAAGCAGGTCGAGGTGGAGATCGCCGACCGGGCGCTGGCGTCGGGCTGGGTGACTCCCGAGCCGCCGGCCGTGCTGACCGGCCGCTCGGTGGGCGTGGTGGGCTCCGGGCCGGCCGGGCTGGCCGCCGCGCAGCAGCTCACCCGGGCCGGGCACACGGTGACGGTGTACGAGCGGGCCGAGGCCCCGGGCGGCCTGCTCCGGTTCGGCATCCCCGAGTTCAAGCTGGAGAAGCGGTACCTGGACCGCCGGCTGGACCAGATGCGCGCCGAGGGCACGCTGTTCGCCTGCGGGATCGACGCCGGCCGCGACGTGACCGCCGCCCAACTGCGCGCCGGGCACGACGCGGTGGTGCTGGCAGGCGGCGCGACCATCCCCCGCGGCCTGCCGGTGCCCGGCGCGGACCTGGACGGCATCCACCAGGCCATGGAGTACCTGCCCGCGGCGAACCGGGCCGTCGCGCACGGCACCGAGCCGGTCATCAGCGCGCGCGGGCGGCACGCGGTGATCATCGGCGGCGGCGACACCGGCGCCGACTGCCTCGGGACCGTGCACCGGCAGGGCGCTGCCTCGGTGACCCAACTGGAGATCATGCCGAGGCCACCGGATTCGCGCCCGGCGGTGCATCCCTGGCCGGCGTACCCGATGATCTACCGGGTGTCCAGCGCCCACGAGGAGGGCGGCGAGCGGGTGTTCTCCGTGTCCACGCAGGCGTTCCTCGGCGACACCCGCGGCCGCGTGCGGGCGCTGGCTCTGGTGGAGGTGGCGGGCCCCGCCAGCGGGTTCGCGCCCGTTTCGGGTACCGAACGAGAGCTTCGGGCCGACCTGGTCCTGCTCGCGATGGGGTTCACCGGGGCGGACCGGGCGGGGCTGCTCGACGACCTGGGGGTGCAAACGGACGCCCGCGGGAACGTGGTGCGGGATGCCGCCTACGCGACGTCCGTGCCCGGGGTGTTCGTGGCCGGGGACATGGGGAGGGGGCAGTCGCTGATCGTGTGGGCGATCGCCGAGGGCCGCTCGGCGGCGGCCGCCGTGGACGCCTACCTGATGGGTTCCTCCACGCTGCCCGCGCCGATCCCGCCCACCGCCGGCCCGCTGACCTGAAAATGATGGTTGCCACGTTCATCACGAGGCCGCGGCCGGCGAAGGAGCACCGCCATGGGGCAGGGGCCCGCGAGCATGCCGAACCGGCGCGTGCCCCGGGTGGGACTCGAACCCACACTGCACGGTGTTTGAGACCGCGGACTCTGCCTATTGGTCTACCGGGGCTTGACCGGTATTTCCCCCCGGAGGGGGAGAAGCGCGGCCGACGCCAATCTACCGCTTTGGGTTACGCTCGTGGCTGTGAGCCGGACCGTCCGCGTTGTGATCGCTGAAGACGAGGCGCTGATCCGGCTTGACCTGAAGGAGATGCTCGAGGAGGAAGGGTACGAGATCGCCGGGGAGGCCGCCGACGGGGAGCGGGCGGTCGAGCTCGCCGAAAAGCTGCGGCCGGACCTGATCATCCTGGACGTCAAGATGCCGGTGCTGGACGGGATCTCGGCCGCCGGGCAGATCGCGGCCAAGCACATCGCCCCGGTGGTCATCCTTACCGCATTCTCGCAGCGTGAACTCGTCGAGCGGGCCCGGGACGCAGGTGCCATGGCTTACCTGGTGAAGCCGTTCACCAAGGCTGACCTGGTGCCGGCGATCGAGATCGCGGTCAGCCGGTTCCAGGAGCTGTCCGCGCTCGGCGCCGAGGTGGGCACGCTGCGGGAGCGCCTCGAGGTGCGCAAGCTGCTGGACCGGGCCAAGGGCCGCCTGCAGGCGGACTCCGGCCTCAGCGAGCCGGAGGCGTTCCGCTGGATCCAGAAGATGTCGATGGACCGCCGCGTGCCGATGCGCCTGGTCGCCGAGGAGATCCTGGCCGGCGCCCTCCCCGCGGCCGGCGCCGGTTCCGCGGTCGCGCCGCCCGCCGAGTAATCGCCGGCTCCACCGTCCGCCCCGTGACCGAGTTCGCCCGCAGGTCGCTATCGCGGGCAGGCATCGCGGGCCCGATCGAAAGCCCGGGGCCGCCTTTGGTGCCGTGCCGGCCTTCCCCGGGTCGGCACGTTCTCTACTCGGCTGCCCCGGGCTCTCGGCACCACCGTAGCGAGCGTCGGCCGGGCGGCGCAAAGCCATCTCCATTCCCTGGACAGAATGCCGTAAACGTCCGGTCGTGTGTGGTTCTCCCTGGTAGCGCCCGGCGCGCGCGCCTGCACGCCTGGTCATGGGCTCAGGCCGGACCGCCGCCCGACGTGGCGCCGGGCGCCGGCCCGGGCGCCCGGTACGGAACCCGGTCCATGAGCATGCAGGTGAGCCGCGAGGTGCAGACCCGGCGCCCGGCCTCGTTGGTGATGACTATCTCGTGGGTGGTGATCGTCCGCCCGCCGTACAGCAGGGTGGTCACGCCGGTCACCAGGCCGTCGGTGACCGCGCGGTGGTGCGTCGCGTTGATCTCGAGGCCCACCGTGATCCGGTCCGGCCCCGCGTGCAGGGCCGAGGCCAGCGAGCCCAGCGTCTCGGCGAGGGCGCACGAGGCGCCGCCGTGGAGCAGGCCGTAGGGCTGGACGTTGCCGGCCACCGGCATGGTGCCGACCACGCGTTCCGCGCTGGCCTCGACGATGGTGATCCCCAGCCGGTCGGCCAGCGTGCCCTTACTCGCGGCCCGGTAGGCCTCCACGACCTGCAGTGCCCTGTCCTGCTCCACGGTCACCTCCGCGTCGGCCCCGGGCGGCTGGCCCGCTCCTGGGAAGACTAGTGGGGCCTGCCCGGAACCCCGCCGATGTCGTGACCGCGCACTAGACTTCCGGCGTGGTGACAACGTCGGCTGGACCGGGCTCTGCGGCAAAAGACCAGGCAGGACAGGGGGCGGGTGGCCCGCACGGGCGGCTGCTGCTGCTGGACGGGCACTCGCTGGCCTACCGGGCCTTCTTCGCCTTGCCCGCCGAGAACTTCTCCACCACCACCGGGCAGCCGACCAACGCCGTCTACGGTTTCACCGCGATGCTCATCAACATCCTGCGCGATGAGCAGCCCACCCACGTGGCGGTCGCGTTCGACCGCGGCGAGCCGACGTTCCGGCACGAGCAGTACGTCGAATACAAGGCCAACCGGCGGGAAACCCCGGCCGACTTCCGCAGCCAGCTCAGCCTGATCTTCGAGGTGCTCGACGCGCTCGGCATCACCAGGCTGTCGGTGCCGGGCTACGAGGCGGACGACATCATCGCCACGCTCGCCGCCCAGGCCGTCGAGATCGGCATGGACGTGCTGATCGTCACCGGCGACCGCGACGTGCTGCAGCTCGTCGGCCCCCATGTCACCGCCCTGATGACCCGGCGGGGCATCAGCGAGATGACCCGGTTCACCCCCGAAGAGGTCACCGCCAAGTACGGCCTCACGCCCGCCCAGTACCCGGACTTCGCCGCGATCCGCGGCGACCCCAGCGACAACCTGCCCAGCATCCCCGGGGTGGGGGAGAAGACGGCCGCCAAGTGGATCGCCGACTTCGGCTCGCTGGCCGAGCTCGTCGACCGGGTGGACGAGGTCAAGGGCAAGGCGGGGGACAAGCTTCGCGAGCACCTCGCCGGCGTGCTGCGCAACCGGCAGCTCACCGAGCTTGCCAGGGACGTGCCGCTGGAGCCCGGCCCGCAGGACCTGCGCCCGGCCGCCTGGGACCGGGAGCAGATCCACCAGCTGTTCGACACGCTCCAGTTCCGGGTGCTCCGCGACCGCCTCTACACCACGCTGCCGGACGGCATCGCGGGCACCGCCGCGGGCCAGCAGGCGCCGGCCGGCGGCGCCACGGCCGGCTTCGACGTGGCGGTCACCCGGCTTGGCCCCGATGAGGTGGCGCAATGGCTGGAGGAGAACGGGACCGGCACCGAGCGGGCCGGCCTGGCCATGCGGGGGAGCTGGGGGCGTGGCACCGGCACGCTGACCGCGCTCGCCATCGCGGCCGCCGGCGGCGCGGGTGCCCACCTCGACCCGGCGGCCCTGACCGAGGAGGACGAGGCCGCGCTGGCCACCTGGCTCGCCGACACCGGCCGGCCGAAGGCGCTGCACGACGCCAAGGGCCCGATGCACGCGCTGGCCGCCAGGGGCCTGCAACTGGCGGGGGTGACCAGCGACACCGCGCTGGCCGCCTACCTTGCCCTGCCCGGGCAGCGCTCGTTCGACCTGGCCGACCTGACCTTGCGTTACCTGGGCAAGGAGCTCGCCGGCGGCGGCGAGGAGACCACCGGCCAGCTCGCGCTCGACCTCACCGGCGAGCAAAGCGACGAGGAGGCGGCGATAGCGTCGGCGACCGCGCTGGTCTGGGAGGCCAGTGCCGCCGCGGAGCTGGCCACCGCGCTCGACGCCGACCTGGAGCGGCGGGGAGCCACCCGGTTGCTGCACGAGGTGGAACTGCCGCTGGTGGACGTCCTGGCCCGGATGGAGCGGGCCGGCATCGCCGCCGACACCGGCCACTTCGCCGGCATGTCGGCGACGCTCGGCGGCGAGGTGAAGGCCGCCGAGCAGGGCGCCTACGCGCTGATCGGGCACGAGTTCAACCTCGGCTCGCCCAAGCAGCTTCAGGAGATCCTGTTCACCGAGCTGGGACTGCCCAAAACCAAGCGGATCAAGACCGGGTACACCACCGACTCCGAGGCGCTCACCGGGCTGCTGGCGCAGACCAGCCACCCGGTCCTCGAGCACCTGCTGCGCCACCGGGACGTGGCCAAGCTCAAGAGCATCGTGGACTCGCTGATCCCGATGGCCGACGAGGACGGGCGGATCCACACCACCTACAACCAGACCATCGCCGCCACCGGGCGCCTGTCCTCCACCGACCCCAACCTGCAGAACATCCCGATCCGGACCGAGGAAGGCCGCAGGATCCGGCGCGGGTTCATCGTCGGGAACGGCTACGAGTGCCTCCTCACCGCCGACTACAGCCAGATCGAGCTGCGCATCATGGCCCATCTGTCCGGCGACCAGGCGCTGAAGGAGGCGTTCGGATCCGGGCACGACTTCCACGCCGCGACCGCGTCGCGGGTGTTCGGGCTGCCGCCGGAGGCGATCACCGGCGACCTGCGCAACCGGATCAAGGTGATGAACTACGGCCTCGCCTACGGTCTGTCCGCGTACGGGCTGTCGCAGGGGCTGCGGGTCACCCCGGACGAGGCGCGGGCGCTGATGGACGGGTACTTCGAGCAGTTCGGCAGGGTGCGCGACTATCTGCACGAGGTCGTGGCCAGGGCCCGGATGGACGGGTACACCGAGACCATCCTGGGGCGCCGCAGGTACCTGCCCGACCTCACGTCGGACAACCGGCAGCGGCGGGAGATGGCCGAGCGGATGGCCCTGAATGCGCCGATCCAGGGTTCGGCGGCCGACATCATCAAGGTCGCCATGCTGGACGTGGACCGGGCGCTGCGGGACGAGGGCGCGGGCTCGCGGATGCTGCTGCAGGTGCACGACGAACTGGTCTTCGAGGTGGCGAACGGCGAACTCGAAGACCTGCGCACGCTGGTCGCCGCCCGCATGTGCGGCGCGTTCGAGCTCAGCGTGCCGCTGGAGGTGTCCTTCGGCACCGGCCGCAGCTGGGAGGAAGCGGGGCACTAGGCGCGGCCGGCAGGGCGAGGCGTGCTCGCTGGCTTCGCGGAGTTCCACCCGCGCCGTGCTGTTCCGGGGGGACGGACCTCCGGAACCCCCCCGATGCGCGCCGGCGCGCGCCGGGGCGTGGTCACGGTTTGGCACCTGCAATTGACCCACTGGGCCGGCTCTCATATTCTGAACGACGCGCCGTGTTCTGGTGCAGTCCGCCATGGCCCGGCACAGCCGCGACTTGCCGCGAGGCAAATCTTGGCTGGTCAGGTCGGCCAGGCAAATCCAGTGCACCTGTTGGCCCCGTATGGAGGGGCCAGCGGTGGAGCGCGCCCAACTACATTGTGTCCGCCGGAGCCAACCCACACATGACGAGCAGCACGCAGGCCAATCCGACACCCAAGGTGGCGGTCAACGACATCGGGTCGCAGGAGGCCTTCCTCGCCGCGATCGACGAGACCATCAAGTACTTCAACGACGGCGACATTGTCGAAGGCACAGTCGTCAAGGTCGATCGAGACGAGGTCCTGCTCGATATCGGCTACAAGACCGAGGGCGTCATCCCCTCGCGTGAGCTGTCGATCAAGCACGACGTCGACCCGCATGACGTGGTCAAGACCGGTGAGCACATCGAGGCCCTTGTCCTGCAGAAGGAGGACAAGGAAGGGCGCCTCATCCTGTCCAAGAAGCGCGCGCAGTACGAGCGTGCGTGGGGCACGATCGAGAAGATCAAGGAAGAGGACGGTGTGGTCACCGGCACGGTGATCGAGGTCGTCAAGGGCGGCCTGATCCTCGACATCGGGCTGCGCGGGTTCCTGCCGGCGTCGCTGGTGGAGATGCGCCGGGTGCGCGACCTGCAGCCGTACGTGGGCCGGCAGATCGAAGCGAAGATCATCGAGCTGGACAAGAACCGCAACAACGTGGTGCTGTCGCGGCGCGCCTGGCTGGAGCAGACCCAGTCCGAGGTCCGGCAGAACTTCCTGCACACGCTGCAGAAGGGCCAGATCCGCAAGGGCGTGGTCTCCTCGATCGTCAACTTCGGCGCGTTCGTGGACCTGGGCGGCGTGGACGGCCTGGTGCACGTGTCCGAGCTGTCCTGGAAGCACATCGACCACCCGGGCGAGGTGGTCGAGGTGGGCCAGGAGGTCACCGTCGAGGTGCTGGACGTGGACCTGGACCGGGAGCGGGTTTCGCTGTCGCTGAAGTCCACCCAGGAAGACCCGTGGCAGCAGTTCGCCCGCACCCACCAGATCGGCCAGGTCGTGCCCGGCCGGGTCACCAAGCTGGTGCCGTTCGGCGCGTTCGTCCGGGTCGAGGAGGGCATCGAGGGCCTGGTGCACATCTCCGAGCTGGCGGACCGGCACGTGGAGATCCCCGAGCAGGTCGTGCAGGTCGGCGACGAGATCTTCGTCAAGATCATCGACATCGACCTGGACCGGCGGCGGATCAGCCTGTCGCTGAAGCAGGCCAACGAGGGCACGATCGGCGAGGCGGTCGGGGACGACTTCGACCCGACCCTGTACGGCATGCCCGCGACCTACGACGAGCAGGGCAACTACGTCTACCCCGACGGCTTCGACCCGGAGACCGGCGAGTGGCTGGAAGGCTACGAGGCCCAGCGCGAGGAGTGGGAGCAGCAGTACGCCGAGGCACGGTCGCGGTTCGAGGCACACCGGCGCCAGATCACCGAGGCACGGAGCAAGGCCGCGGACGACGAGACGGGCGACGGGGCCGAGGCCGGGGCCGGGGCCGACGGTGGCGACGGGCGCCAGCGGCGCTCCTCCTCGTCCAGCCGCGGCGGTGACGGCGCCCCCGGAGGCGCGCTCGCGTCCGACGAGGCCCTCGCCGCGCTGCGCGACAAGCTGTCCGGCCAGAGCTGACCGCGCGCGCGTAGGCGGAGCCTGCGGATGCCATAGCCTGGCTGGCGTGTCTTCGCTCAGGGTCGGGCTCACCGGCGGGATCGGCGCGGGCAAAAGCGAGGTGTCCCGGCGGCTCGCGTCCTACGGCGCCGTCGTCATCGACGCCGACCAGGTGGCCAGGCAGGTCGTGGCGCCCGGTACGCCTGGGCTGGCCCAGGTGGTCGCCGCGTTCGGCGAGGGCGTGCTCGGCCCGGACGGCTCCCTGGACCGGGGTCGGCTCGGCGAGCTGGTCTTCGCGGACGCGTCGCTGCGCGGCAAGCTGAACGCCATCGTGCACCCCCTGGTCGGCGCCCGGATGCGCGACCTGGAGGCGGCGGCCGACGAGTCGGCCATCGTCGTGCACGACATACCGCTGCTCGCCGAGAACCACCTCGCGGACGGATTCGACGAGGTCGTGGTCGTGGACGTGGCGCCGAAGGTGCAGGCCGAGCGCCTGGCCGCCGGGCGCGGGATGACCCAGGAACAGGCTGCGGCCCGGATCCGGGCCCAGGCCAGCAGGGCGGAGCGGCTGGCGATCGCCACGATCGTGGTCGACAATTCCGGCTCCCTGGCCGAGCTTGACCGCGAGACCGGGGACCTGTGGGCCGAACTGCGCCGCCGGGCCAGGCGCCGGGCCGGGCAGGACGACACCCCCGCCGGCTGACCCACCGGCTACTGTCCGGACCCCGGCTTACAGTGGATCCGGTGCGGCCGGGAACACCGCCAGCGGCGTGAGCGTTGCCTGGCGGGATGGGTGTTGTGCGAGCGCGCGCCCGCGGCGGCGTGCGGGATGCGGTGGGCCGGGAAAGGGGCAAGCGGTGCGGCCGGTAAGCGACCTCAAGCGGCGGGTGGCGCCCTTCGACGTGTCACCGAGATGGTGCCCGGCCGGCGACCAGCCGCGGGCCATCGCGGAGATGGAGCGGCGGCTGGTGTCGGGTGCCAAGGACACCGTTCTGCTCGGCGCCACCGGCACCGGCAAGACCGCGACCGTCGCCTGGCTGGCCGAGCGGCTCCAGCGGCCGACGCTGGTCATGCTGCCCAACAAGACCCTCGCCGCGCAGTTCGCCAACGAGCTGCGGGAGATGCTCCCGCGCAACGCGGTCGAGTACTTCGTCTCGTACTACGACTACTACCAGCCGGAAGCCTACGTTCCGCAGACCGACACCTACATCGAGAAGGACTCCTCGATCAACGACGAGGTGGACCGGCTCCGGCACTCGGCCACCAACTCGCTGCTGACCCGCCGGGACACCATCGTGGTGGCCTCGGTCTCCTGCATCTACGGTCTCGGGACGCCCCAGGAGTACGTCGACCGGATGCTGCCGCTGCGCCTCGGCGCCACGATCGAGCGGGACACGCTGCTGCGCAAGCTGGTAGGGATGCAGTACACCCGCAACGACCTCGCCTTCACCCGCGGCACCTTCCGGGTACGCGGCGACACGATCGAGATCATCCCGGTCTACGAGGAGCTCGCGGTCCGGATCGAGATGTTCGGCGACGACATCGAGCGGCTGATGACCTTGCACCCGCTCACCGGCGAGGTGATCAGCGAGGACGAGGAGCTGTACGTGTTCCCGGCGTCCCACTACGTGGCCGGGCCCGAGCGGATGGAGCGGGCGATCGCCGGCATCGAGGCGGAACTCGCCGACCGGCTCGATGAACTGGAGCGGGCGGGCAAGCTGCTCGAGGCCCAGCGGCTGCGGATGCGGACCACCTACGATATCGAGATGCTCCGCCAGGTGGGGTCCTGCGCTGGAATCGAGAACTACTCGCGTCACATCGACGGCCGCGAGGCCGGCAGCCCGCCGAACACCCTGCTCGACTACTTCCCCGAGGACTTCCTGCTGGTGGTGGACGAGTCGCACAACACGGTGCCGCAGATCGGCGCGATGTACGAGGGCGACGTGTCGCGGAAGCGGGTCTTGGTCGAGCACGGGTTCCGGCTGCCCAGTGCGATCGACAACCGCCCGCTGACCTGGGACGAGTTCTGCGACCGGATCGGGCAGACGATCTACCTATCGGCCACGCCCGGCCCCTACGAGCTGCAGCGCACCGGCGGCGAGGTAACCGAGCAGGTGATCAGGCCGACCGGTTTGCTGGACCCAGAGGTGATCATCAAGCCGACCAAGGGCCAGATCGACGACCTGGTGCACGAGATCAGGGAGCGGGCCGAGCGGTCCGAGCGGGTGCTGGTCACCACGCTCACCAAGAAGATGGCCGAGGATCTCACCGACTACCTGCTGGAACTGGGCATCCGGGCGCGCTACCTGCACAGCGAGGTGGACACGCTGCGCCGGGTGGAACTGCTGCGCGAACTGCGCCTCGGCGAGTACGACGTGCTGGTCGGGATCAACCTGCTCCGCGAGGGCCTGGACCTGCCCGAGGTGTCGCTGGTGTCGATCCTGGACGCGGACAAGGAGGGCTTCCTGCGCTCCGGCACGTCGCTGATCCAGACCATCGGCCGGGCGGCCCGGAACGTGTCCGGCCAGGTGCACATGTACGCCGACCAGGTCACCCCGTCCATGCGGCGGGCGATCGACGAGACCAACCGGCGGCGGGACAAGCAGATCGCCTATAACACCGAGCACGGCATCGACCCGACGCCGCTGCGCAAGCGCATCGCCGACATCCTCGACCAGCTCATCCGCGAGGACGCCGACACCGAGAAGCTCCTCGGCGGCGGCGGGCGGCAGCAAAGCCGCGGCAAGGCGCCCGTGCCGGGCCTCTCCTCACGGGCCCGCCAGGCCGCCGCCCACGTGGCGGGCGGGGCAGCCGCGGGCGGGGCAGCCGCGGGCGGCGCGCGCGTCAGCGGCAGCGAGGCGCGGGGCGACCTGATCGCGCTGATCGGCGAGCTGACCGAGCAGATGCACGCCGCCGCGGCGGAACTGCAGTTCGAGGTCGCCGCCCGGATCCGGGACGAGATCAAGGACCTGAAGCACGAACTGCGCGGCATGCAGGCCGCCGGCGTATGAGGGGCCCGCCGAGGCGACTCAGGCTGCCTGTCGGCCTTCGGCCAACTTCGCCGGGGGCCCGCGATGCTAGCCCGGGGGCCGAGCCCCCGGAACCCCCACGCCCCGGGCACCGGAGAACGTCGCCGGGGCGATCGCGTTCGGCATCCACGGCGTGCACTTCACCACGCCGGAGGCGGCGCGTGCCGCCCTGGCCGCGCGCGGCGTCCCCGTCCCACCGCGCGACCCGGCAAGCCGTGACTGATCAGCCGCGACTGAGCAAGGCGCGCGGTTGCGCAAGGTGCGATGGAGCATGCCGCGAGGTGGCACAAGCCGCGCAGGGCTGGCAAACCGCGGGGTTGCGCAAGAGGCAAGCCGCCACCGCGAGTCTGTGCCACCATGAACGGGCTGCTCTGCTCGGCGCGTCATTTCGTGTCGAACGTCACACACCGATTCTGACCTGCGGCGGAATCGCCCAACGCGGCCTTAACGCGGGCAAGTACCTGCGTCGCTGGCCGGCGTTCTCGCTGGCGGCGTAGGGTCAGGGTTGTGTTGGTCAGCCTGGCGGGCGCGTTGGTGGCAGCCCTGTGCTATGGCGTCGCCGCGGTCATGCAGGCGATCGCGGTGCGGGCCGCCAGCCGGCGCACGGCCGCCTTGGGGAAGTCGCGGCTGGGCACGGTGGACCCGGGCCTGGTCGTTCGCATGCTGCACCAGTGGCCATTCATCGCCAGCCTGGGCCTTGACCTCGTCGGCTTTTTCGCCCAGCTCGTGGCGCTGCGGCAACTGCCGTTGTTCGCCGCGCAGGCGATCATCGCGGGCAACCTCGCGGTCACCGCGGTGTTCGCCGCCTGGCTCATCCACCTCGAACTGGCCTGGCGGGAGTGGTTCGCCGTGGCCGGGGTGATCGTGGGCGTGGGCATGCTCGGGGCGTCCGCGGGCCCGCGCGCCGCGACCGGCGTGAGCCCGCAGTTCAAGCTCGCCCTCATCCTCGCGGTGGCCGGCATCGCCGCCGCCGGCATCGCCGCGTCCCGGCTGCCCCGCTCCGTCCGCACCCCGGTACTCGGCGGGGTGGCCGGCCTGGGTTACGGAGTGCTGGCGGTGGCGGCGCGCGTGCTGCCCGGGTTCTCCCCGCACCAGCTGATCCGCGATCCGGCCGCCTACGCGCTGGCGGCGGCGGGCATCGTGTCGTTCATGCTGTACGCCACCGCACTGGAGGGCGGCAGCGTGACCGTGACCACGGCCGCGGTGGTGCTCGCCGAGACCACCCCGCCCGCCGTGGTCGGCGTGATGTTCCTCGGTGACCAGACGCGCCCCGGCCTGGGCGGGGTCGCGCTGCTCGGGTTCAGCCTCGCCATCGTCTGCGCGGTCGCGCTGGCCCGGTTCGGGGAAACCGACGAGCAGGGCCTGACGGCAGCACAACGGCGGGTCAGGCAGGCGGCCGAGGGGGAGCCGTCCCCGCACACCCTGTGACGAGCCGCGCCGGCACCACGACCAGCGACGACGGTGGCGCTGCAGCCGAGAGTGATCGCCGGCTGATATTCTGATGGCCCGTGGACGGGCGGCTTCTCCGCCTCGGACCGACCACGGGAGTCTTCCTTTGGAAGCATCACGGCTGGCGCTCACCAAGCATCTGTTCGTCACCGGGGGAGTCGCCTCCAGCCTCGGCAAGGGCCTGACGGCGTCCAGCCTGGGCCGGCTGCTCAAGGCCCGCGGGCTCACGGTGAACATGCAAAAGCTCGATCCTTACCTGAACGTGGACCCGGGCACCATGAACCCGTTCCAGCACGGGGAGGTGTTCGTCACCGACGACGGGACCGAGACCGACCTGGACATCGGGCACTACGAACGGTTCCTCGACACCGAACTGCGGGGCAGCGCCAACGTCACCACCGGGCAGATCTACTCCAGTGTGATCGCCAAGGAACGGCGGGGCGACTACCTGGGGGACACGGTCCAGGTGATCCCGCACATCACCAACGAGATCAAGGCGCGGATCCTGGCCATGGGCGGGCCCGGGGTTCAGGTGGTGATCACCGAGGTGGGAGGCACCGTCGGGGACATCGAGTCGCTGCCGTTCCTGGAGGCCATCCGGCAGATCCGGCACGAGATCGGCCGGGACCGGTGCTTCTTCCTGCACGTCTCGCTGCTGCCGTACATCGTCCCGTCGGGGGAGCTGAAGACCAAACCGACGCAGCACTCGGTCGCGGCGCTGCGCAGCATCGGTATCCAGCCCGACGCCATCGTCTGCCGCGCGGACCGGGAGATCAGCGCCGGCCTGAAGCGCAAGGTCAGCCTGATGTGCGACGTGGACGAGGAGGCGGTGGTCGCCGCCCCGGACGCCCCGTCGATCTACGACATCCCCAAGGTGCTGCACGCCGAGGGCCTGGACGCCTACGTGGTGCGGCGGCTCGGGCTGCCGTTCCACGACGTGGACTGGAGCGACTGGGACGACCTGCTGCGCCGGGTGCACCGGCCGGCCAGGAGCGTCACGATCGCGCTGGTGGGCAAGTACGTGGACCTGCCCGACGCCTACCTGTCACCCGCGGAGGCGCTGCGGGCCGGCGGGTTCGCCAACGACGCCAGGGTCAACATCCGCTGGGTGCCCAGCGACGACTGCCGGACCCCCGAGGGCGCGGCACGCGCCCTGGACGGTGTGGACGGGGTGCTGGTCCCCGGCGGCTTCGGGGTGCGCGGCATCGAGGGCAAGATCGGCGCGGTCACCCACGCCCGCACCCACAAGATCCCGCTGCTCGGGCTGTGCCTGGGCCTGCAGTGCGTGGCGATCGAGGTGGCCAGGAACCTGGCCGGGCTGGCCGGTGCGAACAGCACGGAGTTCGACCCGGGCACCCCGTACCCGGTGATCGCGACCATGGCGGACCAGCAGGACGTGGTGGCCGGGGAGCGGGACATGGGCGGCACGATGAGGCTCGGCGCCTACCCCGCGGTGCTCGCCGAGGGGTCCCTGGTCCGCAAGCTGTACGGGGCCGGGGAAGTCTCCGAGCGGCACCGGCACCGGTACGAGGTGAACAACGCCTACCGTGACGTGCTGGAACAGGCCGGCCTGCGGTGCTCGGGGCTGTCCCCGGACGGCCGCCTGGTCGAGTTCGTGGAACTGGATACCGGCGTCCACCCCTACCTGGTCGCCACCCAGGCGCACCCCGAGTTCCTGTCCCGCCCCACCCGGGCGCACCCGCTGTTCACCGGGCTCGTCGCCGCCGCGCTGGAGCACGCACGGACGGTCCGCACCGCGCCCGCCGCCAGCGCGCACCGTGCCGCGGCGAGCGCGTGACCGCGGCGCCGCTCCCACCGGAGCTGCGTGACACCGAGTGGCACTGGCCGGTGGAGGGCCAGCCGCGGAAGGCCAAGGGCGCCTTCGTGGTGCTGCGGACCGACCAGGTCCGCACGCCCGATGGGGACGTGGCCGCGCGGGACGTGGTGGAGCACCCCGGGGCCGTTGCCGTCGTGGCGCTCGACGACGCCGGCCGGGTGCTGCTTATCCGGCAGTACCGCCACCCCGCGGGGCAGCTGCTCTGGGAGATCCCGGCGGGGCTGCGGGACGTGCCCGGCGAGCCGGTGCGCCGCACCGGCGAGCGGGAACTGCGCGAGGAGACCGGCTACGCCGCGCGCACCTGGCACGTGCTCGCCGACTGCTTCACCTCACCGGGGATCTCCACCGAGCGGGTGACCGTGTTCCTGGCGCGCGGCCTTGCCGAGGTTCCCGACGCCGAGCGCGGCCTGCCGCTGCGGCACGAGGAGGCCGACCTGCGGCCCGCCTGGGTGCCGCTGGAGCAGGCGGTGCAGCTTTTCCTGGCGGGCGAACTGCACAATGGTGTGGCTGCGGTGGGTATCTTGGCCGCGTACGCCGCCCGTGAGGGCGGGTTCGCGATGCTCGGGGAAGCCCGGGCAGGCGAAGGCTGACGGCCGAGTGTCCGTCAGGGGACCGGACCGGTGGGCAGTGGCGCCCGGCGGCCGGATGCGCGAGAAGGGCTGCGGTCATGAAGGTTGGTGTCCCCAAGGAACTCAAGAACCACGAGTACCGGGTCGCGATCACCCCGGCGGGCGTGCACGAACTGGTGCGGGCCGGCCATCAGGTGCTCATCGAGGAGGACGCGGGCACCGGCTCGGCGATCCCGGACACCGACTTCGTGGCCGCGGGCGCCAGTATCGTGCCCGGTGCCGACGACCTGTGGGCCGCCAGCGAGCTGGTGCTGAAGGTCAAGGAACCGGTGCCCGAGGAATACCACCGGATGCGCAAGGGGCAGGTGCTGTTCACCTACCTGCACCTGGCCGCGTCGCGGCAGTGCACCGACGCGCTGCTCGGCTCCGGGATCACCTCGATCGCCTACGAGACGGTCCAGCTGCCGGACGGTTCGCTGCCGCTGCTGGCGCCCATGTCGGAGGTCGCCGGCCGGATGGCGCCGCAGGTCGGGGCGCACCACCTGCAGCGCGAAGGCGGCGGGCGCGGGGTGCTCATGGGCGGGGTGTCCGGCGTCTACGCGGCCAAGGTGGTGGTCCTCGGCGCCGGGGTGTCCGGCATGAACGCGGCCGCGATCGCCCTCGGCATGCAGGCGGAGGTCCTGCTGGTGGACAAGAACATCGCCAGGCTGCGCTCGGCGGACGCCATCTACCAGGGGCACCTGCAGACCGTCGCGTCCAACACCTACGAGATCGAGCGCGCGGTGATCGACGCCGACCTGGTGATCGGCGCGGTGCTGGTGCCCGGGGCGAAGGCCCCGATGCTTATCTCCAATGACCTGGTGTCACGGATGCTGCCCGGCTCGGTGCTCGTGGACATCTCCATCGACCAGGGCGGCTGCTTCGAGGACTCCCACCCGACCACGCACGACAACCCGACGTACCGGGTGCATGACTCGGTGTTCTACTGCGTGGCCAACATGCCCGGCGCGGTTCCGCACACCTCCACCTACGCGCTGACCAACGTCACGCTGCCGTACGCGCTTGAGCTGGCGAATCTGGGCTGGCGCGAGGCGCTGCGCAGCGACCCGGCCCTGCTGCTGGGCCTGCACACGCACGAGGGCGCGCTGACCATCGAGCCGGTGGCCGAGGCCCACGGCCTGCCCTGGACGCCGCCGGAGCAGGTGCTGCGCTGACGGGCCCGCGCCAGGACAACGCCGGCCCGGCCGGCCCGGGCCTGCCGGCCGCGGTCGGGCGCTACCTCGGCCATCTCGCGGTGGAACGCGGCCTCGCCGCCCACACCCTGGCGGCCTACCGGCGGGACCTGGCCAGGTACACCGCGGCGATGGAGGCCAGGGGAAGGGGCGGCATCGGTGAGGTCACGGCGGAAGACGTCGCCGGGTTCCTCGCCGGGCTGCGCGGCGGCTCGAACGGCCACCCGCCGCTGAAGGCGAGTTCGGCCGCCCGCGCCATGGCCGCGGTCCGCGGGCTGCACTCCTTCGCGGCCGCGGAGGGGATGGCCGCCGGCGACCCGGCCGGCCAGGTCGCGCCGCCCGCCCCGGCGCGAAGGCTGCCCCGTGCCATCGGGATCGCGGAGGTGGAGCGGCTGCTCGCCGCGGCGTCCCCCGGCGCGGACGGCGCGGACGGCGGCCCGCTGCAGTTGCGCGACCGGGCCCTGCTGGAACTGCTCTACGGCACCGGCGCCCGGATCTCCGAGGCGGTCGGCCTGGACACCGGCGACGTCGGCGGCCCGGCGCTGCGGCTGGCCGGCAAGGGCGGCAAGCACCGGATCGTCCCGGTCGGCGGCTACGCGGCGCGGGCCATGGACGCTTACCTGGTCCGGGCGCGGCCCACGCTGGCGGCCGCCGCCCGGCGGGCCCCGGCCAGCCCCGCGGTGTTCCTCAACGCGCGGGGCGGCCGGCTGAGCCGCCAGGGCGCCTGGGGCGTGCTCAAGGCGGCGGCGGACCGGGCGGGCCTGGCCGGCGTGTCACCGCACACCCTGCGCCATTCGTTCGCCACCCACCTGCTCGACGGTGGGGCCGACGTCCGGGTGGTGCAGGAACTGCTCGGCCACGCGTCGGTGACCACCACGCAGGTCTACACCCTGGTGACCGTGGACAGGCTCCGCGAGGTGTACGCCGCGGCGCACCCCAGGGCGTTCTGAACGGTGCTGGCCCGGGGGAGCACTCCGCTTTCCCGTGGGGCAAGCCCCGTACCCCATGGCCCGGAACCCCCCGCTGGCCTACGGCCCGGTTCCTCCGTCACCGGGCCGGGGCCTGCTGGCCCGGGGGAGCGACCCCGGCCAGGCGCGGTCAGGCTGCGAAAGGCACGGATGCGCCCGGCGAACGGTGAGTCGGCTTGCTGCCGGCCCTCGCAGCCCATAGAGTCCGGGTTCCAGCGGAGGCTTTGCGCGCCCCCGCTGGGAGGTGCAGGACATGGTGGCAGCGTCCCGCGTAGCCGAACTCGTGACCGGGCCCACCGGGCGTCCCCTGCCGGTCTTCCCCCACCCCGAGCCGCTCACCAGACATGGCCCGGCGCGGGTGGTGGCGGTCTGCAACCAAAAGGGCGGCGTGGGCAAGACAACCACGACGATCACCCTGGGCGCGGCCCTCGCCGAGTTCGGCCGCCGTGTCCTGCTCGTGGACTTCGACCCGCAGGGCGCCCTTTCGGTGGGCCTGGGCATCCAGCCGCACGAGCTGGACTCCACCGTCTACAACCTGCTGATGGAACGCGGTGCCAGCCCGGCGGAGGTCGTGGTCAAGACCAGCGTCGCCGGCATGGAGCTGCTGCCCAGCAACATCGACCTGTCCGGGGCCGAGGTCCAGCTGGTGCACGAGGTGGGCCGGGAGTTCGTGCTCGGCGGCGTGCTGGAGCCGCTGCTGCCGGACTACGACATCATCCTCATCGATTGCCAGCCGTCCCTCGGCCTGCTCACGGTGAACGCGCTGGCCTGCTCCGACGGCATCATCGTCCCGCTGGAATGCGAGTACTTCGCGATGCGCGGGGTGGCGCTGCTGACCGAGACCATCGACAAGGTGTCCCGGCGGATCAACCCCAGGCTCCGCATGGACGGCCTGCTCGCCACCATGTACGACTCGCGGACGCTGCACTCGCGCGAGGTGCTCACCCGCGTGGTGGACCGGTTCGGGGACGAGGTGTTCCACACGGTGATCAGCCGCACCGTGCGGTTCCCGGACGCCACCGTGGCCGGCGAGCCGATCACCAGTTTCGACCCAGCCTCCACCGGTGCCAGTTCCTACCGGGAACTCGCCAAGGAGGTGCTGGAACGGTGGCGGCAGGCAGGCCGCGCCTGAGCCGGGGCAGGCGCGTCAGCCTGCCCGGCGTCCACGAACTGCTCCGCCCCGCCATCCGCGACCAGGCCGCCCACGACGGCCGCCAGGCCAGCGGGCGTGAGGCGCACACGCAGAAGATCACCGTCTACCTGTCCGCCGACGAGCTGCTGGACCTGGAACGGGCCCGCTTCACGCTGCGGGCCCGCGGGCTGAGCGTGGACCGGGGCAGGATGGTCCGCGAAGGCATCGCCCTGCTGCTCGCCGACCTCGATGCCGGGGTCGAGTCGAGCCTGCTGGCCCGGAAGCTGCGCGAGCCCGCGGCAGGCCCGGCGCCGGCGGGAACCCCGTGATCGCAGCGGTGGACAGCGAGACGGGCGGCGGGGGCCAGGCCGGCAGCCCGGCCGGCTTCGAGGTGCACCTCGACGTCTTCGAGGGGCCGTTCGACCTGCTCCTCGGCCTGATCTCCAAGCACAAGCTGGACATCACCGAGGTCGCCCTCTCCCAGGTCACCGACGAGTTCATCGCGCACATCCAGGCGCGGGCCGACTCGTTCGACCTGGACCAGGCGAGCTACTTCCTGGTGGTGGCCGCGACCCTGCTCGACCTCAAGGCCGCCCGGCTGCTGCCCGCGGGCGAGGTCGAGGACGAGGAGGACCTCGCCCTGCTCGAGGCCAGGGACCTGCTGTTCGCCCGGCTGCTGCAGTACCGCGCCTACAAGGAGGTCGCCGGCCTGTTCGCGGGCCGGATGGCGGCCCAGGCCCGCCGGTTCGCCCGGCGCGTCCCGATGGAACCACGGTTCGCCGGGCTGCTGCCCGAGGTGCTGCTGGGCCTCGGGCCCGCCGAGTTCGCCCGGATAGCCGCCGTGGTGCTCGCCCCGCGCCCCGCGCCGGAGGTGTCCACCGAGCACATCCACGTGCCGCGCACCAGCGTCGCCGAGCAGGCCGCGATCTTGGCCGCACGGCTGCGCTGGCTGCACCGCGCCTCGTTCCGGCAGCTTGTCGCCGACTGCGCCGGCATCTACGAGGTGGTGGCCCGGTTCCTCGCGGTGCTCGAACTCTACCGGGAGGGTAACGTCGTCCTTGAGCAGGCGGAGCCGCTGGGGGATCTCTACGTGACCTGGGCGCCCGGTGCACACGCGGCCGCCACCGGCGGCGGCGAGAAAGAAGACGGTTAACACGACCATGCTTAACGATGGCGACGGGGTGCTCATCAGCGAAAGCGAGCCTGGTCCCAGCCTGGAGGCGTGCCTGGAGGCTATCCTGCTCGTCGTGGACGAGCCGGTCGCCGAGGTGGTCCTCGCGCAGGTGCTGGAACGTCCCAGGGACGAGGTGTCCCGCGCGCTGGCCGGGCTGGCCGCCTCCTACGACGAGCAGCGCCGCGGGTACGACCTGCGCCAGGTGGCGGGCGGGTGGCGGTTCTACACCCGGGAGGAGTGTGCCCCGGTGGTGGAGCGGTTCGTCCGGGACGGGCAGGAGGTGCGGCTCACCCAGGCGGCGCTGGAGACCCTCGCGGTGGTCGCCTACCGCCAGCCGGTCAGCCGGTCGCGGGTGTCCGCGGTCCGCGGCGTCAACTGCGACGCGGTGATGCGCACGCTGACCCTGCGCGGCCTGGTCGAAGAGGCCGGCACCGAACACGAGACCGGCGCGATCCTGTACCGGACGACCAGCTACTTCCTGGAGCGGCTGGGCCTGGCCAGCCTGAAGGAACTCCCCGACCTGGCACCGTTCCTGCCCGACGAGATCGACGAGGCCGCCGAATCCGCCGGGGAGGTTACCGATTCAGCGGGCGAGGCGGCCGAAGCCGCCGGGGATCCTGCGGAGTCCGCCGGGGAGGTTACCGATTCAGCGGGCGAGGCGGCCGAAGCCGCCGGGGATCCTGCGGAGTCCGCCGGGGAGGCCACCGGTTCCGGCGATGAACAAGGCGAGTGACGGTTCCCACCGCCGGCCGCCACCGGCCGTCCCGGCCGAGAGCCAAGGGGAGCGCGACTCACTGACCGACGTGCCCGGCGGGGTCCGGCTGCAGAAGGTGCTCGCCGCCGCGGGCCTGGGCAGCCGGCGGCACTGCGAGGAGCTGATCGCCGAGGGGCGGGTCGAGGTCGACGGCGAGACCGTGCGCCGGTACGGCGCCCGGGTGGACCCGCAGCACCAGGTGATCCGGGTGGACGGCCTGCGCATCCCGTCCCGGCAGGACCTGGTGTACCTGGCGCTGAACAAGCCCGCCGGGGTAGTCACCACGATGTCGGACGACCGGGGCCGGCGCACGGTCGGCGAACTGCTCGCCGACCGGGAGGAACGGCTGTACCACGTGGGCAGGCTGGACTACGAGACCGAGGGCCTGATGCTGTTCACCAACGACGGCGACCTCGCGCACCGGCTCATGCACCCCCGGTACGGCGTGCTCAAGACCTACGTCGCGGACGTGCCCGGCCCGGTGGAGCGCGACCTCGGGCGGCGGCTGGCCACCGGCGTCGAACTGGAGGACGGGGTGGCCAGCGCGGACAAGTTCCGGGTCGTGCAGCGGGCCGGGTCGCGCGCGCTGGTCGAGATCACGCTGCACGAGGGGCGGAAGCATATTGTCAGGAGGCTGCTGGCGGCAGTGGGGCATCCGGTGTCGCGGCTGGTACGGACTCAGGTGGGGCCGGTGTCGCTCGGCAACCTGAAGCCGGGGACGTCGCGGGCGCTGACGACGGCGGAAGTTGGCGCGCTGTACGCGGCGGTGGGCCTGTGAGGGGGCGTGCCCCGCAGATGCGCCGCTGGCTGGCAGCGGTTGTCTCTTACCGCGTCGGATGGCCCGAGCCGCGTTAGGGACGACTGGCGCCGTTACGAAACGCCAGTGGCGCACGGGGGGCACGTCCCTTTGGATGGGAGGAACGCAAGGGGGGAGCGGGGCTGGCGTGATTCCCGGAGGCGGAGGCCGGTTCCGGGTCGATAGCCTGAGCTGACCGATTACCGAAGGTGAGGGAGTGCGGACTGGTGGCTGTTCGGGCTATCCGAGGGGCCGTGCAGGTGGGCGCCAACGAGAAGGCGGACATTCTGGAGGGGACCACCGAGCTGGTCACCGAGGTAATGACCCGCAACGGGCTGGTGACCGACGACGTGATCAGCGTGGTTTTCACCGCGACGCCGGACCTCGACGCGGAGTTCCCGGCGCTGGCGGCCCGCAAGACCGGGTTCCATGACGTGCCGCTGCTGTGCGCCAGCGAGATCGCGGTGCCGGGGGCGATGCCGCGCGTGGTCCGGCTGCTGATGCACGTGGAGACCGGCAAGCCGCGGTCCGCGCTGGAGCACGTGTACCTGCGCGGCGCGGTGGCGCTGCGGCTGGACATCGCCCAGTGAGCGAGGACCCGGCGGTCGTGGCGCCGGCACCGGGCGTGGTTGCGGGGCCGGACGGCGAGCAGGCGGGCCTGGGCAGCGCGGTGGTGGTGGGGACCGGGCTGATCGGGACGTCGATCGCGCTGGCGCTGCGCGAGCGGGGCGTGCGGGTGTGGCTGTCCGACCGGGATCCGGCGTCCGCCCGGCTGGCCGCCGATATCGGGGCGGGCACCGTGGCGGGCGCGGACTTCGCCGGCCTGACCGAGCCGGCGGACCTCGCCGTGGTCGCGGTGCCGCCGGCCGCCGCGGGGCCCGCGCTGGCCGCCGCGCAGGCCGCCCGCGCCGCCCGGTGGTACACCGACGTGGCCAGCGTCAAGAGCGCCATACTGGCGCACGCCGCGGAACTGGGCTGTGACCTCACCGCGTTCGTGCCCGGGCACCCGCTGTCCGGGCGGGAACGGTCCGGCCCCGCGGCCGCGCGGGCCGACCTGTTCCTCGGCCGGCCATGGGTGCTCTGCCCCGGGCCGCAGACCGCGCCGGAGGCCGTCGCCACGGTCGCCGCCCTGGTCCGCTGCTGCCAGGCCCAGGAGGTGCGGCTGACCGCCGCGGAGCACGACCGCTGCGTCGCCCTCGTCTCGCACGCGCCGCACGTCGTCGCCGCGGCGATGGCGGCCCGGCTCGCGGCGGCGCCCGAGCCTGCGCTGATGCTGTCCGGGCAGGGACTACGGGACGTGACCAGGATCGCGGCCGGGGACAGCCGGATGTGGGCGCAGATCCTGGCCGCCAACTCCGGGCCGGTCGCCGAGGTGCTCGCCGCGGTGGCGGCCGACCTGGCCGCCGCGGCGGACGCGCTGCGGGATGCCGCGGCCGATGGCGCCGGGCCGGGCCTGAAGGCGCTCACCGGCCTGCTGGACGAGGGCGGCGCGGGGGTCGGCCGCATCCCCGGCAAGCACAGCAAGCCGCGGCGCGACGACATCGTGGTCCAGGTGGTCATCCCGGACGTGCCCGGTGAGCTGGCCCGGCTGTTCCGCGCGGCCGGGGATGCCGGGGTGAACATCGAGGACATAGGCATCGAGCACTCGCCGGGGCTGCCGGTGGGCGTGGCCGAACTGGTGGTCCGGCCGGAGGCCGTGGCCCGGCTGACCCAGGCGCTGGCGGCCTCCGGGTGGCCAGTGCGCCGGTAGCATCGCAGGGTGACGGGATGCCTAGTGATCGCGGTGGACGGCCCGGCGGGGTCCGGGAAATCGAGCACCGCCAGGGGCGTCGCCTCCGAGCTTGGCCTGCGTTACCTGGACACCGGCGCGATGTACCGGGCGCTGACCTGGTGGCTGATCAGGCAGAAGCTCGACGTCACCGACCCGGCGACCGTGGCGCGGAACGCCCGGCGGCCGGTGATCGAGGTGACTACCGACCCGGCCAGCCCGACGGTCCGCGTGGACGGCACCGACATCACCGGGCTGATCCGCACCAGGGAGGTCTCCAACGCGGTCAGCGCGGTCGCCGCGGTCCCGGAGGTCCGGGCGCACCTGGTCGCCCGGCAGCAGGCCATCCTCGGCGCCGCCTGCGCCGCGGGGGACGGGATCGTGGCCGAGGGCCGTGACATCGGCACCGTCGTCGCCCCGCAGGCCGTCGTGAAGGTGTTCCTGACCGCGAGCGAGGAGGCCAGGGCGGTCCGCCGCAGCGCCGACCTGGCCGCGGACCCCGGCGCCACGCCCACGGTGACCCAGGATGAGCAGCGGCGCCGCGACACCGCCGACGCGCGGCAGTCGGCGGTGGCCAGCGACGCGATCAAGGTCGACTCGACCGTGCTGTCCCTGGACCAGGTCATCGGCCTGATCGTCCGGGTTGCCGGGGAACGCGGCTTCCCGCTGGCCGGCCACCCAGCGCGAACCCGATGACCATGACCGATCCGGACGAGCCGCGGGGCGCTCCCGCCCCGGTGCCCATCGTGGCGGTGGTGGGGCGGCCCAACGTCGGCAAGTCTACCCTGGTCAACCGGATCCTGGGCAGCCGCCAGGCGGTCGTCGAGGACGTCCCCGGCGTCACCAGGGACCGGGTTGCCTACGACGCCTCCTGGCGCGGCCGGTCGTTCACCCTGGTGGACACCGGCGGCTGGGCGGCGGTTTCCGGCGACACCGCGTACGCCAGCCGCTCGCTCGCCGAGCAGGTCACCGCGCAGGCCCGGATGTCGGTGGAGGCGGCCGACGCGGTGCTGTTCGTCGTGGACGCGGTCGTCGGCGTCACCGACGCCGACGAGGCCGTCGCGGCGATACTGCGCCGGTCGGGCAAGCCGGTGGTGCTGGCCGCGAACAAGGTCGACGACGCGCCCGCCGAGCCCGCCGCGGCGGCGCTGTGGTCGCTGGGCCTCGGCGAGCCCCACCCGGTCAGCGCCCTGCACGGGCGGGGCAGCGGCGACCTGCTCGACGTGGTGCTCGCGGCGCTGCCGGAGGCCGCGCCCGCCGAGCGCGACGCCGGCGGCGGGCCGCGCCGGGTCGCCCTGATCGGCCGGCCTAACGTGGGCAAGTCCAGTCTGCTGAACCGGCTGGCCGGGGAGCAGCGGGTGCTGGTGCACGAGGTCGCGGGCACCACCAGGGACCCGGTGGACGAACTGATCGAGCTTGGCGGGGTGACCTGGCGGTTCGTGGACACCGCGGGGATCCGCCGGCGGGCCGCCCAGAACCAGGGCGCGGACTTCTACGCCAGGCTCCGGACCGCCGGCGCGCTGGAACGGGCCGAGGTCGCCGTGGTCCTGGTGGACGCCAGCGAACCGCTCGCCGAGCAGGACCTGCGCATCGTCTCCATGGTCATCGACGCGGGGCGGGCGCTGGTCCTCGCGTTCAACAAGTGGGACCTCGTCGATGAGGACCAGCGGCTGCGGCTGGACCGGGATATCGACCGCCAGTTGCACACGGCCCGGTGGGCGCCGCGGGTGAACATCTCCGCGAAGACCGGCCGGCACACCGACCGGCTGGTGCCCGCGCTGGAGCAGGCGCTGGCGGGCTGGGAGACCCGGGTGCCGACGGGCAGGCTCAACGCCTGGGTCGGTGACCTGGTCGCCGCGACCCCGCCGCCAGCCCGCGGCGGCCGGGCGCCGAAGGTTCTGTTCGCCACGCAGGCGGGGATACGGCCGCCGCACTTCGTCCTGTTCACCACCGGGTTCCTCGAGGCCGGGTACCGGCGGTTCGTCGAGCGGCGGCTGCGGGAGGAGTTCGGTTTCGAGGGCAGCCCGGTGCGCCTGTCGGTACGGGCCCGGGAACGGCGCACCGGCCGCGGCGCGGCACGGGCCCGGGCACACCGCTGAACCCGCGCGACCCCGGCCGGCCACCGGCCGTCGTATCGCACAAATGCCCGGTGCCTGCCGCGGCATCAGCCCAGGTGAGCGAACCGCTGGGGCGCTATGCCGCCAGGCGGAACCAGACCGTCGTGCCGCAGGAATCCCGCACGTAGCCCCACTCGTCCGCGAGCGACTGGACCAGGAACAGCCCCCGGCCGTCGGTCGCGCACATGTCGTCCCGCACCACCGGGACGCTGCACACCGACCCCTCGTCGATGACCTCGACCCGCAGGCTGCCGGCCAGCTCGATGACCACCACGGTCACCGTCCCGCCGGGGCGGCGCGAGTAGGTGTGCTGGATCGCGTTGGTGACCAGCTCGGAAACCAGTAACCGGGCGACGTCACCGCGCGGATGCCCGCGGCCCAGGATGCCGTCCACGAACGCGCGGGCCTCCGGCACGCTCTGCTCGCGCCCGGGGATCGTCGCCGTCCCGAGGACGGCCGTCCCGGTCAGCATCGCGAACCGGCGGATACGCCACTGCCTGAATGTGCCATCTCGTCCGGTCCCTCCCCAGCAGAGGCGGAAGGCGCGCCAAGCCCGCCATCGCCCCGGCCCCGCCACGATCCCGCTTCGTAGTCGAGCGAGCACTATCAGTAGTGCAATCATGACTCCGCGAAGTGGCGCACGCAAGTGCATGGGCCCGTGGATCTGCGTGTCAGGCCGGGGCCGTGGCCCCGCAGGCCGCGCGGGTCAGCCGGACGCGCGGGTCAGCCGGACGCGCGGGCGGCGGCGACCGCCGCCCGGTACAGCGACCGGATGGCGTGGCCGAACCGGGGCGAGTAGGACACCGAGTCGAGGTACCCGCCCCGCTCGTAGCCGCCGATCACGCCGATGATCGTGCTGGCCTTGGCATGCCACCTGGCCAGGAACGGCCCGCCGCTGGTGCCGTCCGGGTAGCCGCCGCAGTCGAACCGCAGCTGGTGCCGCCCGAACGGCTGCGCCCGGTTGCCGCAGATGACCGGCCACTGCGCGCCGTCGGGGTAGCCGATGACGTGCACCCAGGTACGGGCCGGCCAGCCGGTGCCCAGCCGTTCCCCACCGGTCGCGTGCTGCACACCGGTCCGCCCGGTCCGCCCCACCGCCAGGAACGCCACGTCGCGGTTGGGGTTCCTGAAGTCCCGCCAGCCGGCGTCCACGACGATCTGCCGGACCGCCCACACACCGTAGGGGTGGCTGCCGTAGCGGTATCCGGGGACGAAGGCCAGTTGACCGGGCCGCTGGCCGTAGACGCAGTGCGCCGCGGTGATCACCAGGTCTTTGACCGGGCTGGCCACCACGGTGGCCGTGCAGAAGTGCCTGGCGAGCCCGCCATGGGCCACCTGGAACAGCGCGCCGACCGCGGGGGTCCCCCCGAACGGGCTGCCGGACACCTGGGCGGGCTGCGCCAGCGGCGCCTCACGGGACAGCGCGGCCGCGGCGACGGCGAGGCGCCCGGCGAACCGGGCCGCGCTGTGCGCCACCGGGGAGAGCATGAGCACGGCGAGGGCCGGCGTGGCCAGCGCGGTCCAGGCCCACGGCGCGGGCCGCCGGGCCCAGCCGCAGGTGACGCCGCCGGCTCGTCGCATGCGCACCCCCCAAGCCGCCGGGCGTGGTGGCCGCGGCGGAATGCTCCCCCAAAAGAAGATTGTGCAGGTCACACGCTCATAAAGCTAGAGGTGGCGGGTTTGGCCGCGTCATGGCGCGGGCCTGGCGGGCCGCGTAGGATCGCACCGTCATGAGCTATCTCACCGGTCACTGGTCGTTTGACCCCTTCGTGATCGTGGCCGCGGTCCTGGTGATCTGGCACGAAATCGGCCTGGCCCGGCTCGCCCGGCGGTCCCGGCCGGAGCGCACCCGCGAGCGGCGGCGGCGGTCGCTGGCGTTCTACGGCGGGCTGGCGGTGCTGCTGCTCACCGTCTGCTCGCCGGTCGACTACTGGGCGGACAGTTACTTCTTCGTGCACATGGCCCAGCACCTGCTGCTGATGTTCGCCGCGCCGACGCTGGTGGTCGCCGGGGCGCCGTGGCAGCCACTGCTCGACGGCCTGCCCGGCCGGGCAGGCCAGGCGGTCACCCGGGGCGCGCTGCGCGGTACCTGGTCGCGGCCGCTGCGCGCGGCGGGCGCGGCGCTGCTGCGGCCCTGGGTCTCGGTGGCGCTGTTCAGCGGCGTCATGATCCTCTGGCACGTGCCGGCGCTGTTCGACCTGGCACAGAATAACCAGGCCGTGCACATCTGGCTGATGCACGGCAGTTTCTTCGCCGCCGGGGTGCTGTTCTGGCTGCAGTTCATCCCCTCGCCCCCGTTCCGGCGGCGGATGCCCGACGTGTCCCAGGCGCTGGCCCTGATCGGCACCAACCTGGTGATGTGGGTGCTGGCCATGTCGATGAGCCTGTTCACCCAGGCATCCTGGTACCCGGTGTACGACCACGTGCCGGGGGTCAGCCTGCCGGCGTTCGCCGACCAGCAGATCGGTGCCGCGATGCTCTGGGTCTGCGGCGACTTGTGGGCCATTCCCGCGCTGATCATGGTGATGCGCCGGATCATCGGCTCCGACGGCGGGGTCGGCGCGGCGATCGACAAGATGCTCAATCGCGGCGCGGCCCCGTACCCGTGGGCCGGTGCCGCGGGCTGGCCCCGGGCCCGGCAGCCCGCCCGGCGGGCCGCCCGGGCCGTGCCGCCGCCCGCGCCAGACCCCCCCGCCAAGGCCTGACGCCCGGGCCGGGCTGCGGTGCTCATGCTCTGCGGGGCCCGCCCCGGCTACGCCGCGTCACTGCTGATCTTCGCGGCCGCCGGGCTGTTCGCCGGCTACCAGATCGCGGCGAACTCGGCGTTCGTCGCCGCGGTGCCCGCCGAGCGCCGGGGCCAGGCGTTCGGCCTGGCCAACGGCGGCATGCTGGTGTTCCAGGGCGTCTGGTTCGTCGTCGCCGGTGCGCTGGCCGGGGTGCTCGGGCCCGGCGCCGTCATCGCGCTCAGCGGCTGCCTGGGCACGGCCGTCGCCATCCTGCTGGCGGCCCGGTGGACCACCCGGGCAGCGCCGGTGGCCGGCCGCACCTGAGGAGGTGAGATCGGTGGTGTGGAGGCTAGTAGCTCGTCAGTCGTGACTTGTGCGATGTGAGGTTTGGTCTCATGCTCGCGGTCGAGGGATACCGCCGCTGCAGGGAGGCCGAGGTGCGCAAGCGACACGTCGTGGTCTTGTCGGAGGAGG
>Ga0207646_10000472_pt1 | contig 53714 bp, 47 predicted proteins | sample KBSK5502metaG_FD_184343 | JGI IMG/M metagenome (GOLD analysis project Ga0207646, IMG submission 184343) | Corn, switchgrass and miscanthus rhizosphere microbial communities from Kellogg Biological Station, Michigan, USA - KBS K5-50-2 metaG... | ecosystem: Host-associated > Plants > Roots >...
ATCTGAATCTGCAGCTCGTCGGTAGAGTGCGCGACACCGTGGCCCGCCTGCGGCGAAACGCCCATGGCAGTGATGATTTTCCCGGAAACGCGATCGAGCAAATCGATGGCCCAGCGAAAAGTGTTCAGGAACCAATGGAAAGGGCGAGCAATGAGAAGCGCGACGCGTTCGGCGCGTGCGAGGCTGACCGTTTTGGGGACCAGCTCGCCGATTACCACGTGCAGCGCGGTAAGGAGAATGAATGCGGACGTAAGCGCAAGTGCGTGAGCCAGCATGGCCGAACGTGCGCCCGGAGTTCCCGGCCATAAAGATTGGAAAAATTTGGCAAGAGTGGATTCGCCGAGCGCGCCGAGTGCCAGGCTGGTGAGCGTGATTCCGAGTTGGACGCCCGACACGACGCGATGAAGATCAGCGACCAGGCCTTCGACGATTTTGGCTCGAGCATTTCCCTTTGCGACGAGCTGACGGACACGGGACAGGCGCACGGCGACCAGCGAGAATTCGGCAGCCGCGAAAAATCCATTGAGCAGGACGAGAAAAAGCACGCCAATCAAGCGAACGACAAACATTCCGTGCGGATGCTCCTTCGCTGCTTCGACCGCCTGGCGGTCACCCTCGAATTGTAATTGTATCAGTAGAAGAACGGCACCATAGCATGTTGTGGGTCTCCCGTTGCGCGGCCAGAATGCGTACTCTAAACTTGTTGTTTACATCTTTTTCGAGGAAATAATCTGCGAGTCTTGCTGCGCATTGCCGTTTGGATTCTTACTGTTCTGATCGCCGTCGTCGGAGGAGCGGCGTGGTGGCTGTTGATACGACCGCTGCCACAGGTGGATGGAACGGCTTCTCTGCCTGGTCTGCAGAAAGAGGTGACGGTTGAGCGCGATGTTTGGGGGATTCCGCACATTCGCGCGGGTTCGCTTGCGGACATGGCGGAAGCGCAGGGATATGTGATGGCGCAAGACCGGCTGTTCCAGATGGATGTGCTGCGACGAGTGGCACGCGGACAGCTTTCGGAAATTGCAGGATCGCAGGCGATTCCTCTGGACAAGCAATTCAGGCTGCTGCGATTCGGACCGGCCGCCGAACGCGACGCTGCTCTTCTCGATGAAGAATCGCGAACCGCGATGGAAGCGTACGCCCGGGGCGTAAATAAGTTTATCGAGCAGCACCAAAGTAAGCTGCCTGTTGAATTCACGCTTCTGAAATACAAACCTCAGCCGTGGCGACCTGCGGATTCACTCGCAATCGCCGGATACATGTACCAAACACTGACCGATACCTGGGAAGACGAACTTGACCGGGCGCAGGTGACGGCTCGCGTTGGAGCGGATCGCGCGAAGGCGCTGTATGCGCAGGATGCGGCGCTTGATCATTTTGTGGTAGGCGATCCGGATCGGCCCGGCGATGGCGCGCAACGTTCGGGTAACAATCCTGACGACGAAGATGACGATGACGATATGGCGCAGGACTCTGTCCTGAAAGCGAGCGCGAAATCACCCGGCGTTGATCATCAGGATCTGACCTATGCCGATCTAACTTCAGCGCTGGACCCGGCAATCGTGGAGTGGGTCGGAAAGTCTCGGCGCGAGATTCGGCACGCGCTGGGGAGTAACAATTGGGTGGTGAGCGGCGAGCACACGGCGACGGGCAAGCCACTTCTGGCGAATGATACTCATCTGGAGTTAAGCGTTCCGCCGATCTGGTACCAGATGCATCTGACGTGCCCGGGCTGGAATGTGAAAGGGTTCACGCTGCCTGGCGCGCCGCTGGTGGTGATTGGTCACAATGACCGGATTGCGTGGGGATTTACGAACAATGGCGCGGACGTACAGGACCTTTACATAGAGACGTTTAATCCTGCGCAGCCTGACGAATACAAAGTAAACGGAAAATGGCTGAAGGCGCAGATCGTGGATGAGGTGATCCACGTGAAGGGCGCTGCCGACGAGCATTTACGCGTCGTGGTGACCCGTCACGGTCCGGTGATGAGGCAGTCCGGCGACACGGGCTACGCGTTGCGCTGGACCGCGACGGAGCCCGGCGGCCTTGCGAATACTTACAACCGGTTGGGAAAGGCGCAGAACTGGAAAGAGTTTCGCGAAATCGTGAAGAGCGTCTGGGGACCAGCGCAGAATGTCGTATATGCGGACGTGAACGGGAATATTGGATACGTCATGGCGGCGCGCGTGCCCATTCGAAAAAAAGGCCACGGAGAGGTTCCAGTTCCTGGCGACACCGACATTTATGAATGGAAAGGATACATCCCGTTTGAGGAATTGCCGCAGGCGTTCAATCCGGAAGATGGATTGATCGTCACTGCAAATGCGCGTGTGGTTGGGCCGGATTACATACCGTACCTTACAGATCATTGGGAAGAGCCTTACCGGACCGCGCGGATTTGGGATCTTGTGCATGACAAACATGACCTGCGGCCTGACGATATGTTGAAGGTGCAGACTGATGCGTACAGCTATCCGGATGTGTTTCTTGCGGAGCAGCTCGTGCCCGCGGCAAAAGTCGCGGCGCCGAAAGATTCACGTACGCAGAAACTGATTGGATTATCGAAGGATTGGAATGGAATTGCGGATGCGGATTCGACGGTTGTCCCTTTTCTTGAAGGCACACGGCGTGCGGCGCTGAAGCTGATTTTGCAACCGGTCCTTGGCGATGATACGGAACTCTATCAATGGCGGAGCATGGCTTTTCTCCAGCGGGTGCTGACGGAGCGACCGGCGGCGTGGCTTCCCTCGGCATACAAAAGCTACGATGAACTACTCGTGGCAGCAGCGGATGAATCCGTGAAGAGCCTGGAAAAAAACAGCGGGAGCGCGCGCGTGGAAGATTGGCCATGGAAGCGATTTGATTCGCTGGAGATCCTGCATCCGATTGGCCGTGCGGGCTGGCTGAAGAAGATGTTCAGCATTACCGACAAGCCACAGAGCGGGACAAGCTTTAGCCCGCGAGCAGCGACGCGGCACCACGGTCCGGCGATGCGATTGGTGGCAAGCGTTGGCGACTGGGACAATTCGTTGATGGTGATTCCCGGCGGACAGAGCGGGCAGCTTGGAAGCAGCCATTACGCGGATCAATTTCGCTATTGGTATGACGGAAAGCCCGTGGTTGCGCCATTCAGTGATGCGGCGGAAGCCGCGATTCGCAAACACACGCTGACCCTAAAGCCGTGAAGAAAGATTGCCGAAGCACACAAAGCAATTGTTTCGGTTCTTCGGCGTGCCTTAGAATGCTGTGTGGAAGCGCCTCTTGAGATTTCGAAGTTAATCGAGGCGGTGGACGAATCTATTTTCGTTTTGCGAGCGCTGCCAGAACTGAGCGCCGCTTGAAAAGGCCGCGTGAATACTCCAGCTCCGAAAAGACCAGAACCGCAGAAAAAGCCAGACTTCGAGCGCTCGCTGGCGCGTCTCGAAGAAGTCGTTCGCAAACTGGAAAGCCCGCAACTTTCGCTGGATGAAGCGATGAAACTCTTTGAAGAGGGCGTTGAATTGTCGCGCGAATGCCAGAAGCAATTGGAAGAAGCCGAGGGCAAGGTCGAGATTCTGCTGCAGAAGGCGGACGGCAAACTGGTGGCGCAACCGTTTGAACCTGAAGGCAATGGCGAAGCGTGATCTGCACACTCGCGCTCGAATGGCCTGCACAATACCGGACACCATCTCCCCGATGAATCTCCCCCCATTTTTTGAAGAAGATTTGCAATTGGTGGATGCTGCGTTGCAGCGGTCGATGCCGGCGGCAGACGCGCCGCCGCAGTCGATTCACGGAGCAATGCGCTACAGCGTCTTCGCGGGTGGCAAGCGAATCCGGCCGATTCTTTGTCTTGAGACCGCACGTATCTTTGCGCAGAACGTTACGCCAGCACTGCATCCCGCGTGTGCGATCGAATTTATCCACACCTATTCGCTGATTCACGACGATTTGCCTGCTCTTGATAACGATGACCTGCGACGCGGCAAGCCCACGTGTCACAAGCAATTCGGTGAGGCGATCGCGATACTGGCGGGAGATGCCCTGCTCACACTGGCGTTCGAGACACTTGGAGCGACCCCAGTCAATGCGGAGCTGCGCGTAAAGATGCTCACGGAAATTGCGACGTCGGCAGGAACCATGAACGGAATGGTTGGCGGGCAAGTTGCGGACCTCGAAGCGGAGGGCAAAACCGTCGGCCCGGAGACGCTCGAATATATTCACCGTTCGAAGACCGCGGCGCTGATTCGTGCTTCGATCACCGCGGGAGCGATTTGCGCTGGAGCGCCGGAGGAAGAGATCGCTCGGCTGCGGCAATTTGGCGAAACGATTGGGTGGGCGTTTCAGGTTACGGACGACATTCTGGATGTTGAAGAGTCTTCGGCGGCGCTCGGAAAAACGGCCGGCAAGGACATTGCGCAGCAGAAGGCGACTTATCCTGCAGTTTTTGGCCTGGAGCGCTCACACGAAATCGCGAATGAACTTTCTTCAAACGCGATTGCCGACCTGGCTAGCTATGGCGCGCGCGCCGCTAGGCTTCGCGAAATCGCGGAATTTCTGGTTCATCGCCGCACTTGATCCGACGAATCATTTCTCTTCCCCATGACACCGCGCAAACACCGCATTCGCCTGGACGTGCTCATCTTTGAGCGCGGGCTGGCGGGTTCGCGGGAAAAGGCGCAGGCAATGATTCTTGCCGGAGAAGTCAAAGTGAACGGCGCGGCAGCGGCAAAAGCGGGGCAAGCGGTCGCGCGAGATGCTGTCATTGAGATTCACAGCCGGATTCAGAAATACGTGAGCCGGGGCGGATTCAAGTTGGAAGGAGCGCTGCAGGATTTCTCCGTCGATCCGGCTGGAAAGGTTTGTCTGGACCTTGGTTCGTCGAATGGCGGGTTTACGGATTGCCTGCTGCAGTATGGTGCAAGCCGCGTTTACGCAGTAGACGTCAATGTCGATCAGCTTGATTGGAAGCTGCTGCAAGACTCGCGAGTAATCCGGATCAAGAGGAATGCTCGTGAGCTGGTGGCAAAGGATTTGCCTGAAAAGGTGAGTCTGGTGGTCGCGGACGTCTCGTTCATTTCTGTCACAAAGATTCTGCCGGCGACAATTCCGCTAGCTGCGCCAGGATCGGATCTTCTGATATTGATCAAGCCGCAGTTCGAATTGCAGCGGGAAGACATCGGGCCAGGCGGAATTGTTTCCGATCCGGCACTCCACCAACGGGCGATTGAATCCGTCGAAAGCGCCGCAATCGAACTCGGGCTTAGCGCACTTGGCGTGAAGGCGAGCCAACTGCCGGGCGCCGAAGGTAACCAGGAGTTTTTTCTCCACGCCCGGAAAACTGTCTAAGGTAGAATCGCTGCATCCATGTCTTCCGTTTCTTTTCACGCCATTGGAATTTTTTCGCGACCGCGCCGCGCCGACATTACCGACATCGTGCGGCCGCTGCTTGAATGGCTCTCAAAACGCGGGATTCGGGGAATCTACGACACGGAAACCGCGGCTTCGCTGCGTGACGGGACCGGCGGGCGGCCGCGCGAATTGCTTGCACACGAGTCCGATTTGCTCCTGGTGCTTGGCGGCGACGGCACTTTGCTTGCGGCTGCGCGAGAAGCGGCGCCGCGCGGAATTCCAATTTTACCTATCAATCTGGGCAGCCTTGGCTTTCTGACCAGCTTCACGTTGGGCGAGCTTTATCCGGCGCTCGAAGAAACTATTGCGGGCCATCTCACTGCAAGTGAACGCGTCATGTTGACGGTGTCACTGATTCGCGAAGGACAGGTAGTGGAATCGCAGCTGGTGCTGAACGAAGCGGTGATCACTAAGGGCGCATTGGCTCGAATGATCGAGATCGAACTCTTGATTGACGAAGATTTTGTGTGCCGCTACCGGGCGGATGGGTTGATTGTTGCAACACCGACGGGGTCAACGGCGTATTCCTTGTCAGCTGGTGGGCCGATTGTGCATCCCGAAGTGGAGTCCATCATTTTGACGCCTATTTGTCCGCATACGCTCAGCGATCGCCCGCTTGTTGTCAGCCATTGCTGTAACGTCGAAATGCGGCTGCGGGGAACCGCGGAGTCCGTGTATCTCACTCTCGACGGCCAAAAAGGCGTGTTGATGCAGTCTGAAGATCGCGTTTCGATCGTTCGCGCAAAAGAACGGCTGAAACTTATTCAACCGCACCGCAAGTCTTACTACGAGATTCTGCGGAACAAATTGAAGTGGGGCGAGGCGTAAAGAACAGCTTCGAAAATCTTTAGATCGTGGCTACTAGGCCAAAACATGCCCGCGAAGAAGATCCCGGGCTGTTTCGCGTCTGCGGATAATTCGCGCGCGCTTTCCTTCCACCAAGATTTCCGCGGGACGACATCGAGCATTGTAGTTTGAAGCCAGCGACATGCCATAGGCCCCGGCCGTCCAGATTGCCAGGACGTCGCCAGGTTTGACGTCGCCTAGAGGCCAGTTTCGCAGAAAGCAATCGCCGGTTTCACAAACCGGACCGACAATGTCCACTATTGCGCCGCTTTGTTTTTCTTTTTTTGTGCGCGTCACGCGAGTGATTGGATGGACGGCGCCGTACAACGCCGGACGGAGCAAGTCATTCATTCCCGCATCGACCACGACGAAACTCTTGTTTCGATTTGTCTTTGTGTACTGAACGCGAGTCAACAGCACGCCCGCCGGGGCGATGATTGTGCGGCCCGGTTCGAGCAACAGGTGAATGCCCAGCGGCTTTACGGTACGAGCGATCATGCGCGCGTAGTCGATACGGGAAGGCGGCTTCTGGTCGGTATAGCGCACGCCGAGGCCGCCGCCAAAATCGAGATATTTCAGGTCGATTCCCAGTTCGCGGAGTTCACGAACAAAACTTGCGAGACGTGCGAGCGCTTTCTGGAAAGGTTCTAGGGCCGTAATCTGCGAGCCGATGTGAGCACTAATTCCGTGCCATCGAATCCACTTGGGATTGCGATGCTTGGTGTAGAGTTGGCGCGCGGCATTCCAATCCAGACCAAATTTGTGTTCGTGGTGTCCTGTCGAAATGTGCGGATGGCCGCCGGCCTGGACGTCGGGGTTTACGCGAATGGAAACGCTGGGTGCATCGCCGTCGCGCTTCTGCTTCGCTGACTCGTCGAGCAAAACGGCAAGTTCGGCTTCGGATTCGATATTGAAGAGCAACAGCCCACGGCGGCCTGCGGAACCGCGGCTGCGGTACCGGAGGGCCTCGCGAATTTCTTCCCGCGACTTGCCAACCCCGGAGAAAACAATTTTGTCGCCGGGTATACCGAGATGGCCAAGATGTTCGAGTTCGCCGCCGGACACCACGTCGAATCCGCTGCCTAATTTTGCCAAATTCCTAAGAATGGTGAGATTGCCGTTGGATTTTACGGCAAAACAGAGTGTGTGGCGCAGCGATCCAAGACCTTTGTCGAGCTCGCGAAAGGCAGCTTCCATGGCGGCCTGGCTGTAAATGTAGGCGGGCGTGGAGAAAGTCTCCGCGGCATCCGCAAGTGAAACGTCTTCACAAAAGACTTCGTCACCGCCGCGTTTCTTTGAACCGCGCCATGCAAAATTCGGCGTGAATTCCGCGGGGTCAACGTAGCGCAACGGATGTGTGGGTGTCTCCGCCTGCGAGCTCATCGAACTTTCAGCACCACGAGAGTTCGGTCATCCGAGAGCGGCGCGCTTTGCGCAAACCAGTCGACCTCGCGCAGGATTAAATCGGAAATCTCCGTGGCGGTTGATTCGTGATGAGTCTCGACGAGTTTTCTTAGACGCTCGGTTCCGAAAAATTGGCCTTCGCTGTTCATGGTTTCCGCGATTCCGTCCGAATGAAAAATCACGATGTCGCCAGGATCGAGTGTGACGCCCCATTCGTCGTAACTTGTCTCTTCAAAGATTCCTAGCGGGAATCCCGTCAGCTCGATCTTGCCGCAACGCCCGTCCTTATAGAGCAGCGGTTGCGACTGTCCGGCATTCGCCACGCGCAGTTTGCGACGGCCCTTCTGCCAGGTTCCGAAGCATGCAGTCATGAATCGCCCCTCAACGCGGCGCTCACCTACGAGTTGATTCATCTGACGCAGCATTTCCGCGGGCTGTAATTTCTGCGGAGCGAGACTTCGCATGATGCCAATCGCGACAGCGCCGTAGAGCGCGGCCGCCGTGCCTTTGCCGCTGACATCGGCAAGGGCGACGCCGAGCTGTTGAGGCCCATAGCGCAAAAATTCGTAGAGATCCCCGCAGACTTCGCGCGCTGACAAATAGCGTGCTGCCATCTCCAGGCCATAATCTTCGCTGGGCACGGGACGAATCAGAGCGCCCTGAATGCGCTTTGCTGCTTGGAGATCCCGCTCGAGCCTTGCCTCATCGCGCGCTACCTGCTCGTAGAGACGAGCATTTTCCAGAGAAACGGCAAGGTTCGCGGCCAGAATCGAGAGCGTCTGCACGTGCTCTTCGTTGAAGGCATTCAGTTGCGCGCTCTCCAAGTCAAGGACGCCGACGATTTTCCCCTTGTGAAGCATGGGAATCGCGACTTCCGAACGCGTTTCGGGATTAACCATCAAGTAGCGCGGATCGACAGATACATCGGGCGCGAGGACCGGTTCGCGCAAAGTTGCAGCTGCGCCAACGATCCCCTCGCTGGCCGCAACACGCAATTTACCCTGTACGCGCTGGCCATGCTTTACGTCCAGCCGATGGCGGAAAATTTTCTGTTCTTCGTCATACAGCAGAATGCTGAGGATTTGGTAGTCGATAACGCGCTTCACTTGCTCTGCCGCGCGGCGCAATAATTCCTCGACGTCAAGAATGGAACTCATTTCGCGGCTGACTTCATTAAGGAGGAGCAGCGTCTGGGCCTGCGAGCGCACCCTTTCGAACAAGCGCGCGTTTTCAATGGCGACTGCCAAACGGCTACCGAGCATGGTAAGAATGCTCTGCTGATCCGGTGTGAAATAGTCCGGACGATTGCTCTGAATATCCAGGACGCCGATGCACTTGCCCTGAATCATCAACGGAACAGCGAGTTCAGATCGCACGCTGTCGATCGCGTTGATGTATCTGGGGTGTTTGGTGACGTCGCTGACGCGAACGGAGTGGCCGGTGGTGGCTGCGGTGCCCGTAATTCCATGGCTGAGCGGGATGCGCAGATTCGCCGCGAGATCGGGCGGATAGCCGATGGCAAAGCGGTGCCTAAGGGCGGCGCCGCCCTCTTCCACCAGCAAGACACCAAAAATCTCGTAGTCGATGTGCCTTTTGATGAGCGCGGCTGTACGCGCCAGAACTTCGTCAAGATCGAGAGAAGCGTTCACTTCCTCGCCGATTTCGGTAAGCGTCGCGAGTACCTCGGCAGGCACTTCGCCGCCAGGCTGAGCGAGTTTGAGTTCTGTAGATGATTCAGTTGGATTCATTCGCAGCTCTATTATAACAGTCCATCGGTGAAACGAAGGTGGAGCGGGATTGTGCGTTGCTCAGTGATTTCCGCCGGGCAGCGACAATATTCTAACGTCCGGCAGATTGCGATAGCGTTCCGCGTAGTCAAGCCCGTAGCCGACTACGAATTCATTAGGAATCGCAAAGCCAACATAATCGGCGGTCACGTCAGTCAGGCGACGCTCCACTTTATCCAACAGGACCGCGACGCGCAGATTCTTCGGCTTGCGTTGCTGCAAAATGCGCAAGAGATAGCGGAGCGTGAGACCAGTATCCAAAATATCTTCCACTACGATGACAGTTTTACCCTCGATGCTGGAGTCGAGGTCCTTGTTGAGTTTCACTTGGCCAGAGGAACGTGAATCTTTGCCATAGCTCGATACCGCGATGAAATCAAATGTCACTTCACCGGTAATCTGGCGCGCTAAATCGGCCAGAAACAAGACGGCGCCTTTCAAAACTCCCACCAGCAAGAGCGGTTCGTTCGGGAAATCCTTGCGAATCAGTTTGGCCATCTCGCGAATTCGTTTTTGGATTTTCGCGTGGGTAAGCAGGACCTTCACCCGCTCTGTGCCGGACGGAATGGGCGCATTGTTTCTGTTCGCGCGCTGCGTCTTGATGGCCATTTTCTCCTCGTGAATCTCGCGTGACTTTATCCCAGCATGGCGGCGTCTTCAAGCGGGCATTTACGCGCTCTTATTTCGGCGTTCATGGAGCGGAAACAATTTTCGCATAGACTTCGTGGCACTCGGGTGCGAAGAAAAAGAGCTGATGGCAGGAATCAGTTTTTTGAGTGTTTTTTTCACGGGATTTCCACAGCTCGGTACTGTAGAACGTCGTATCGCTGTGATAAGAATGTCGGATCACACGCTCTTACCTCGGCCTTAAACAAAGTAGCCGACAGCTTTTGGTTTATCCGCCCCCACCCCGGGCGGCGATGCGGATGGCAGTAGTCCGAGCATTACCGTTGTAAATCCCAGGAGGATTTTGCATGTTCACAAGGGGGCCCATGATTGGTCGGATAGCTTGTGTAATTTCAGTTCTTTATCTACTGCTGATCTCGCCCGGACTACGAGCCCAATCCACAACGGATGGTGCGATCGCTGGAACGGTGACGGACGCAAGCGGAGCCGCAGTGCCAAATGCGAGCGTCACGGTGACGAACAAAGGCACCAACCTTTCGCAGGGCGTTGCGACCGATGAATCGGGCTATTTCCGCGCAGCCAAGCTGCAACCGGGCTCGTACACCATGAAAGTGGAAGCTCCAGGTTTGGCTCCTTTCACGGCAGAAAATGTAATTGTGCAGATTGGAAGCGTCACGGAAGTCCCGGCGAAGCTGAACGTGGCTTCAGCAGGCGCTACCGTCCTCGTCAACGCCGAGCTTCCACAAGTCAACACCACCTCGGCGGAGTTTGCGCCAACGCTAGATCAAACGGCCATCAACAATCTGCCTATCAATAATGGCCGTTGGTCAAGTTTCGCGCTTCTCACACCCGGCGCGGTCAATGATGCCAGCGGGTTTGGGTTGATCAGTTTCCGAGGCATGAGTACGCTTCTCAACAACTCAACCGTAGACGGCGGCGACAACAACCAGGCGTTCTTTTCCGAAGAGCGTGGCCGCACGCGCATCGGGTACACCATCCCCAAGGCGGCCGTGCAGGAGTTTCAAGTAAACACTTCGAACTATTCCTCGGAATACGGCCGCGCCGCCGGGGCTGTGATCAACACCGTCACCAAAACCGGCTCGAACCAGTTCCATGGCGAGGCCTACTTTTATGACCGCGACAACGAGTGGGGCGCAACAAATCCGTTTACGCGCCTGACGACACAAACTTCTCCGGGTGTCTTTACCTCTGCTCCGTACAAACCCAAGGACGTCCGAAAAATTTGGGGCGGTGGCATCGGTGGCCCCATTCTGAAGGATCGCCTGTTTTTCTTCTTCGCTGTGGATCGCTATGATCGTGATTTTCCCGGAACCGCAGTTCCCGGGAGCCCGAGCGCCTTCTTCGCTGCTCCCGTGCCTGACCTGACTCCCTATGGCGGCTCATGCCAGGCATTGACGACACCCGCGACCAACAATCCAAATCAGACAGCCATCAAGAACTCGAGCAGCAACGGGGCAAACGTCCTGACTGCCACCCTGGGGGCCTGCACGCTGATGTCTCGGCTCGGCAAACCTGATTACGGGAGTGCTGCACAGACTTACAATAACGGATTGAACGGACTTCTTGCGGAGCTTGGTCCAGTAGCGCGGAAAGGCCAAGCTACGATTTTTCTCCCGAAGGTCGATTGGACGATCAACAGCAGGAATCACGCTTCGTTTGAAGTCAATCGGATGCGCTGGGCATCGCCAGCGGGTATTCAGACACAAGCGAGCAATACGTTCGGCATAGCCAGCTTCGGCAACGACTATGTTCGTGACACCTGGGGCGTCGCAAAACTTTATACCTCCTTTACCTCCACTCTCTCGAATGAGTCCCGCTTCCAGTATGGACGCGACCTTGAATTTGAATTCGCACAGCCATCTTCTGCGTACGAACAGGCCAATTTCATCACTTCGCCGCTTTTCCCCGGCTACACGAATCCGCTCGGCCTTTCTCCCGACGTGTTCATCACGAACGGCTTCGACATGGGCGTACCTACGTTCCTCCAGCGGCCGGCGTTTCCGGACGAGCGTCGCACCCAATTTGCCGACACCGTCAGCTGGAATCACGGCAGGCACAGCTTCAAATTTGGCGTGGACTATGCCCATACCCATGATTTAAGCGAGAACCTGCGTTTTCAATACGGTTCGTTCAGCTATTCCAGCCTGGCAAATTACTTCTCTGATCTGAATGCCATAAACACCTGCACCACTTCGGGCGTGAAGGTTCCGTGCTACAGCAACTACCAGCAGGCGTTCGGACCGCTGGGTTTTGAATTCAACACCGATGATTACGCTTTCTTTGCGGAAGACAACTGGCGGATTCTTCCTCGGTTCACTCTGAACATCGGTGTTCGCTATGAGTATGAGAAGCTGCCCGATCCAATTCTTCCTAATCCGGCAGTCGGGCAAACGCTACAGCTGCCGAGCGACAAAAACAACGCTGGCCCGCGCATCGGTTTCGCGTGGGATGTTACTGGTGACGGCAAGACTTCGGTGCGCGGCGGCTATGGAGTCTTTTTTGGGCGCATCATCAATTCCACGGTTTACAACGCGCTAACCAACACGGGCGTACAGGGAGGCCAGTTCTCGTTCTTCTTCACTCCAACGACGCCGAACGCTCCTTCGCTGCCGCAGATCCTTTCCACGCAACCCGGCTCGGCATCCGCACTGAACATCACCTTCTTCGACAAGAACTTCCAGGCTCCTTCGGTCCAACAGACAGACCTGACGTTCGAACGCGAGATTGCAAGAAACACAGTCGTCTCCGTCAGCTATCTCGGCAGTTTTGGCCGTAGCTTGCCTGACTTCGTCGATATCAACACAGGCGCCCCGACAACCACAATCAACTACACGGTCGGTGCAGGCGGCCCATTACCAGCAGGTACTTATTCGACTCCGCTGTTCGCCACCATAATCACAAAACCCAGCAGCGGCCCATCAACGACGGTTTCTCCGCGTACCAACCATAGCTTTGGGGCCATGTCGGAGATCTTCAGCGGCGTTAGCTCCAACTACAACGCGCTGGCACTTCAACTGAATCGCAAGATGACGAATCATCTGCAGTTCACGGCGAACTACACATGGGCACATTCACTCGACTACGGTCAGAACGCCTCCACATTCTCGGATACGAATGATCTTCTGGTGCCCACCGACATTCGCGGCGAATACGGAAATTCCATTTTCGATGTTCGGAATCGCTTCGTTGCCAGCGCGGTTGCGGAGAGCCCGTGGCACGTCGGAGGCGTCTTCGGATACCTCGTCAACGATTGGCTGCTCGCTCCCATTTACTCGTCGCAGAGCGGGCTTCCCTATTCGCTCGTGACCTCTGGGACTCCGACGTTTACAACGCCTCAAGATTCGAGCGGCACGACAATCACCTACTCAGGGCTGGGCGCAGGTATAAACGGATCAAACGGTCGGAAAGGAATTGATGTTATCGGCCGCAACTCTTTCCGCATGAAGCGCACGATCAACATGGACCTTCGTCTCTCAAAGAAGGTTCGCTTTGGCGAACGGTATGCCGTCGAGCTACTCGGCGAGGCCTTCAACATTTTCAACCATCAGAACGTCACCTCTGTGAACAACACGGGGTATATCATCGGTAGCACTACGGCCGATCCCACTACGAAGGCCGTAAATGCTACTCTCAACTTCAACTCTTCGTTCGGTAGCGTAATTAACTCCAACAGCAACTTTGCCTATTCGCCGCGACAACTTCAGATCGGCTTCCGTTTCCTGTTTTAGGAACGGCACATACTCCAATGGACGGAAAAAGCGGCACTCGAAAGAGGGTTGCTTTTTTTTTGCCGCGCCTGCTTCCTTTTTTCCATAGCAACGCGGGGGATTTTGCGTGCGCGTTGGATTCAGGCGGGTAGAATGATCACGAAAGTTCCCGCACTTGGAACCGAAATGAGCGAGCCAAAACAACCTGAACCGTGGCTTCGTGGAATGCTAGCGGAGGTTCCTGCGGTGCATCGCGCAGTGTTGCACGCGCTGCAGTTGGCCGAAGAAGATCTCACGCGTTGGTGTCGAGACCTGACGGCTGAGGAGTTGAATGCGCGACCAGCCGGGATGGCTAGCGCCGCGTTTCATATCCGGCATATTGCGCGGAGCATTGATCGGCTTCTGACTTATTCGGAAGGACGGCAGCTGACGGAAGTCCAGATGGCCAGCTTGAGAACGGAAATGAACCCCGACGCGACGCCCGAGAATGTTTTCGCGGAGTTGCGCAAGGCGCTAGAGCTTGCTCGAAATCGCGTGCGAGCACTTGTCGGCGCTGATCTCGAAGCAAATCGAATGGTAGGACGGCAAGCCTTGCCGACGACGCTCGGAGGATTGCTGGTACACGTTGCAGATCATACGCAGCGACACGTCGGCCAGGCGATCACGACAGCGAAATTCGTTCGCGCCGCGCATTCAACATAGCTCCAAGGTAGACAGGAACGCATCATCTTTTCGGGTATACTCCTCCGACTGATATGTTCTTTGAAATAACAAAAAGCATTTTGCTGATCGTGACAGCACTGTTCCCGATTGTGAATCCGATCGGTGGAAGCCCTGTCTTCCTGTTGCTAACGCAAGACTATTCGACGGAATCAAGAAGATTGCTGGCGCGTCGCGTGGCGATGAACAGCTTTATCCTGCTAATCGTGTCCGTCGTCGTGGGCACGCACATCCTTTCGTTTTTCGGCATTTCGCTGCCCGTTGTACAGGTTGGCGGCGGACTGGTTGTTGTTTCGACAGGCTGGGCGATGCTGACGCGGAGTGATCAAATGGACCGGGGGCAAGTCCATCAGAGTGTTACTCAACAGGACATTTTAAGAAATGCTTTTTATCCGCTGACCTTGCCGCTGACAGTGGGGCCAGGATCGATTTCCATCGCCATCACGCTGGGCGCCAATGAACCGCGGCACCTGGGAGGCAATCTTCTGGGGCTACTTTCCGCCGCGATTGGAGCGGCGTTCATCGCGGTGACGATCTACGCTTGTTACGCATATGCGGATCGCCTGGCCGCAGCGGTGGGGCCAAGCGGCATGAATGTGATCCTTCGTTTGTCGTCGTTTCTGCTCGTATGTATTGGCGTCCAGATTTTCTGGAACGGTCTGAGCGCTCTTGTGAAAACACTGAGAGTCTAAGAAATTTATTCAACGCTTGGGCGTTTTCACAGGGTCCGGCGGACGCGACGGAAGCTTTTTCGGATTCGCTTCGAGCGCCTTCATGATTTCCGAAATACCGCGCTCGAGCTGAGGATCGCGGCCGGAAATCACCGACGCCGCATCGTTTTCCACGACAATATCGGGATCGACGCCGTGCCCTTCGATGACGTATTTCCCATCAACAGAAGCCGTGGCAAACTCGGGCACGAAGACCGTTCCGCCATCAAGGAGCGGGCCCCGGCCAGTAATGCCAACCACGCCGCCCCAAGTGCGTTTGCCGATCAGAGGCCCGAGTCCAGCCTGGCGGAACATATAAGGAAAGATGTCGCCGTCGGAAGCCGACGTTTCATTGAGCAGGCAGACCTTCGGGCCGTAAAAGACCACGCCGGGATAAGTGCGGGTGTAGTCAGAAACGCGATCGAAGGAAGTGCCGAGAAGTTCCCGGTGCAGCCGCTCGATGAGCATCTGCGAAATATTGCCGCCGCCATTGCCACGAACGTCCACAACCAGTGCTTCCTTGCGAATCTGAGGATAGTAGAACTTCAAGAATTCGCGGATGCCGGCCGCGCCCATGTCGGGAATGTGAATGTAGCCGACACGTCCATTGGTGGCTTTCGAGACGGCATCGCGATTGTGACTGACCCAATCCAGATAGATGAGATTTCGCTCCGTGGTGATCGGTCGGTAGCTGATGCGCCGGGCGCCGTCGGTTGAGGGCTTGGCATTCAGGGTGAGTTGCACCGGCCGATTGGCTTTATTGCGAAGGAGTTGATAAGGATTCTTGTCTGCCGTCAGATCTTCTCCGTCGATCGCCAGGATGTAATCCCCTTCCCTGGCATCGATGCCGATTTCAGTGAGCGGCGACCGATAGAGTTCCTCCTCATTTTGGCCGCGATAGATTTTGGCAATCCGGTACCGGCCCGCAGAGCGGTCTAGTTCGAAGGTTGCGCCGGGGAGGGCAATCTGTGCGCGCTTCGGCATTTCGAAGTCGCCGCCTTCAATGTAGGAGTGCGAAGTACTGAGCTCCGACACCATTTCACCGAGAACGTAGTTGAGATCCGAACGGTGCGCAACGTAAAGGACAAGAGCCCCATATTGCTGGCGAAGGGCGTTCCAGTCATAGCCGTGCATGTTCTTCGCGTAGAAGAAATCGCGGTAACGGCGCCATACTTCGTTGAACATTTCGGTCCACTCTTGCTGAGGTACGCGATCCACCAGAAGGTTGGCGGTTGAGACGATCTTTGGGTTGGCCTTCCCTTCGGGTTTGGCGTCGAAAAGCTTGTATTCGCGCTCGAAATGGACAAAGACTTTCTTCCCGTCATCAGAGACGACATAAGCCCGGACGTTTTCCGCGAGAACTGTTTCCTTGCGATCCTTCAATGAATAGAGAACCAGATTCGCCGGAGGATAACTATCACGACCGTAAAACGGAGTGCCGGCGCGCGTGTAGATCAAATACTCCTTGGTGACAACGAGGCCCTCGTAGTTGTCGCCTTCGATCGGAACGCGCGCCACGCGATCAGAGAGTCCATCGAAATCAATACGAATGTATTCTTTCGGTTTTTCGCTTTTCTTTTCGTCCTTTTTCTCTTCCTTTTTTTCATCAGGCTTTCCCTTGTCAGTGCTGGCCGGTTTTTCGCCTTCCTTCGCAAGGGTAACTTCGTCGCTTTCCGGCGGGAATGGATTCTTCACGTCTTTGCGGAGTGCGAGTGCAGACAGCCCTGCGCCGCGGTCAGCCGCATAGTCGAATTCGATCTGGCTAAGCGCTGGTTGAAAGTCATGCACGGCAATGTAGTACAGATAATTGCCGTCAGGATCCCAGGCAAGATCACCAGAATCGAACAGGTCGCTAGTAACGCGATGAACCTGACCGTCGTTGACGCTCCAGACATAGATGGACCGAAAGCCGTTCGGATTGCTCAAGGTGAAAGCGAGGTGCCCACCGTCCTGCGACCAGGTGTAGTCGCGCAAATTTCCGCCAGGATCCCTGGCAACCTGCGTGATCCTTTTGCCGTCCAGGGCCAGGACAAAAAGCTTTCCATCCTTGTCGGAAAAAGCGATGTGCTTACCGTCGGCAGCCCATTCGGGCGCGTAGAGCATGGCCTGAAAACCGTGCGTCAACTGTTCCGGGTGGCCGGAGCCGTCCTGATTGATGAGGTAGACTTCGTCCTCACCATCGAGGTCTGAGACGAATGCGATTTTTGCTCCATCTGGTGACCAGCGTGCCCATTTGTCGTGCGCATTCGATGAGTTGGTTAGATTGCGCGTGGGTCCTTTTTCGATTGGCGCGGTGAAGATGTCGCCGCGCGCGACGAATAGGGCACGTTCGCCCTTGGGGCTGAGGCTGAAATTCTCAATTTGTTCGGCGGCAGAAACCTGCGCGGGCCTCATCGCCACGCCATCGTTAGGGACTTCGATGGAAATGTGGCGCGACTGGCTGGTGGAAGTATCAAGAACGTTCAGTTCGCCGTCCATTTCATACACAATTTGAGCTTTATGGTCCGTGCTTGGCCAACGGAGATCCCAGGTGGTGCTGTGCGTGAGTTGTTCTGTTTTTTTACTGGAAGGATCGTAGGAATAGAGGTTGTTGGTGCCGTCGCGATCGGAAGAGTAGAAAATCTTGGAGCCGATCCACATCGGGTCGCGCTGGACGCGCGGGTCCTCGCTAATTTTTTCGGCAGCACGGGACTTCAAGTCAAAGATGTAAAGCTGTTGAGCCCAGCCGCCTTCATAACGCTTCCAGGTTCGGAAATCACGGAATAATGGCGAATAGACAACCTTGGAACCATCGGGAGAGAAGTCTCCCGCTCCGGATTTGGGCATGGGCAAGGCTTCCGGCATGCCACCTGAAACAGAAATGGTATATAGACGGCTGTCGCCAAGGTCGAAATACTCTCGGCCTGAGCGGAAGATAACGGACTTGCCATCGGGCGTCCATCCATAAACCTGATTGTCGTAACCCCAGCGCGGCGTAAGCGGTCCACGAGCGGGGTAAAAGGTCAGTTGCTTCGGAACGCCGCCGCCCACAGGAATGACGTAGACCTGTTCGTCGCCATCATACTGGCCAGTGAAAGCGATCCATTTCCCATCCGGAGAGAACTTGGCAAAGAGTTCGAGGCCAGGATGTGCTGTAAGACGCGTAGCGGAGCCGCCCGATGTGGAGGCCAGCCAGAGATCGCCGCCGTAAGTAAACACAACTTTGTCGCCATGAACATCAGGAAACCGAAGGAGTTTGGTTTGCGCAGCCAGAGGTGCCACGCAGAAAAGAGTGGCAAGCAAGACGAGCAAAACGAGTTTACCTTTGCGAAGGATCATGGATTCCTTTCCGGCCGGACAGCAGACAACTGAGCGCGCGGAGAACTGTGGATTTATGGGGAAGAGCTCGCCCAAAACGGCGACATTTTACAACGAATCCGAGATGGAAAGGGTAGAGGAGAGGAAAACTACATCACGCTATCGCTGGCGGAATTGATTGCGCTTGCGCCAAGCGACATAGATGAGGCCCAGGCTGATGGCCATGGGCGGAAAGACAAGCACCAGAATTCCCGAGCGAAGCGCCTCAACGAAGCGTTTCGGGTGATCCCTTCGCTTTCCAGCGAAACCTCAGTGCGCGTGACCGCAAAAATTACCGCGTGGTACGACGATCCCGACAAACTGAGATCGGGCTACCAGATCCTTACTTCCAATGGCCGCCTCGAAAATGATGCGTTGGACCGAATTCAAGAAGCACTGGAAGGCTCTGGCTTAAGTGGCAAGAAGACAAATCCGCAGCCAAAGTGCAACTTAACTTTAGGACCGGCCGTTCCGCTCGGCTCACCATCACCACGAGTTGCAGGCGGAACTCCAAAGTATTTAGGTCGAGCAGAAGGGATGACCAGCGCGGAGCCCGAAAAAAAAGCGCGAGGCAGCGGAAAAGCGCGTCCAACAGCTGAATAACGCGCTACAAAATCTGCAGGATCTATTTAACAGCCAGACAAACCCGACAATCTGGTGGCGGTCAGGCGAAATGGAACTCCCGTCTACGCGCGACCGGAGGAAGCTGGCAAAACCCTCTTCACCGCCATGGAAAAGGACCAGTTCGAGATGGTCGAGATACGCGGTGTGTGGGTGCACGTGCGAATTTCCGGAGATTCGCGCGGCTGGATTCGTAGGGCTCAGCTTGAATTCCCAGAAGATCCTGCCACCGCGTCCGCAGGTGGCACGAGGCCTGCTGAACTGTTTCGTATTACGCGCGAAGAAATTGGCGTGTTCTCCGGAAACTGGGAACCGTTGCGTGGCAAAACCGTGAAAGTGTATTCAGTTCAGCCAGCGCAATCGCCAACCCTTGAAACGTCCGCTCGCGAGAAGCGCAATTTCGTAAAGGAACTGTTCTTGCGCGCGTCGAAAGAGCATTCCGAAATAGATACCGTCACGGCTGGCGTTGTCGTCGTGTTCGATTCGCCGGATGGGGGCCAGGCGTCGGCGACTCTCGCTTCCCTGGCACAATGGCAACAAGGAAAACTTTCCGAACCGGGGTTCTGGCAAGCATGTTTGCTCGATCCACCGGAGACGTTCAATACTGCGGCCAAGAAGCAATAAATATCCTTCCACCGACACCGGGCTATATGGCATGCCGGTGCAGGCCCTGGCGTTCTTCCGTGTATTATCAAGGACGGAGAAGATGGACCGGCCGAGAAGTCCGGTCTGCCCGATTCCAAGATTCCATGGCGGAAATCACGACTCTTCGCGAAGCGATTGCAGGCCTGATGCGCGACGGTGATGTCGTCGCGATGGAAGGCTTCACGCATCTGATTCCCTTTGCCGCCGGACATGAAGTCCTTCGACAGCAACGGAGGAATCTGACCCTGGTGCGCATGACGCCGGACGTGATTTACGACCAACTCATTGGCGCCGGTTGCGCGAAGAAATTGATTTTTTCGTGGGGCGGAAATCCGGGGGTCGGTTCGCTGTACCGCTTGCGGGATGCCGTAGAGCACGATTGGCCCACGCCGCTTGAAATTCAGGAGCATGGGCACGGAGATCTTGCGAACGCTTACGTAGCGGGAGCGTCGAACCTCCCGTTCGCCGTGCTGCGCGCGTATGCGGGCTCTGATCTTCCGAAGCACAACGACAAAATAAAATTCATTCAGTGTCCCTTCACGGGAGAATCACTCGCGGCTGTGCCCTCGATTCGGCCGGACGTCACTGTGATTCACGCGCAGAAATCCGATCGTAAGGGAAATATTCTATTGTGGGGAATTCTTGGCGTGCAGAAAGAGGCAGTATTGGCTGCGAAGAGGGCTATCGTCACGGTTGAAGAAATCGTCGACGAACTGAATGCCTGGCCAAATGCCTGCATCCTTCCACACTGGACGATATCGGCAGTTTGTCGCGTGCCCGGCGGAGGGTTTCCCTCCTATGCGCATGGATATTACGAGCGGGACAATCGCTTTTATCAGGCCTGGGACGCCATCGCGCGAGATCGCGACACCTTTCAAAAATGGATCAAAGCCCACATCCTGGATACCGACAATTTTGAAGAGTTTCGCCAGGTGCTCGCCGAATCGGTTTCGCAGGAAACGTGATGACTCCATCTGCTTACACGACAAACGAAATCATGACCATCGCAGCGGCGCGACTCCTTAAAAATGGCGCGGTGTGTTTTGTTGGCATCGGTCTGCCGTCCACCGCCGCGAATCTCGCGCGGCTGACCCACGCCCCGGATATTGTTTTGATTTACGAATCGGGCCCCATCGGAGCGAAACCTTCGATACTTCCGCTCTCGATCGGCGATGGGAACCTCGCCGAGACAGCAGATACGGTGGTCTCGACGCCGGAAATTTTCCGTTACTGGTTGCAAGGCGGCCGGGTAGACGTTGGATTTCTCAGCGCCGCGCAAATCGACCGCTTTGCAAATATCAATACCACCGTGATCGGAGACTACAAGAAACCTGGCACGCGGCTGCCCGGCGCCGGCGGTGCGCCGGAAATTGCGAGCTGCGCGGGCCAAGTGGTTCTGGTGCTGAAGCAGACGGCGCGTGCGTTTGTGAAAAAACTCGATTTTGTAACTTCGGTCGGCCACCTTAACGGCGGCGATGCCCGACGCCGTCTGAATCTTCCCGGCAAAGGGCCGGTTGCGGTAGTGACGGATCTCTGCCTGATGGAACCCCATCCCGTCACGAAAGAACTCACCGTCACGCAACTCCATCCTGGCATAAGCGCGGAACAGATCAGGAAAGCAACGGAGTGGGAAATCCGTTTTGCGCCGGAGCTGAAAGAAACCCCGGTGCCAACGAAAACGGAGTTGGACATTTTGCGGGATTTGGAACGGCGTACCAGGTTAGCGCACGGAAACATCACGGCGGCGTAAATGAAAACGGCTTTCATTTGTGATGCAGTTAGAACTCCGATTGGTCGATACGGCGGTTCCCTTTCCTCGGTTCGGACTGATGGTCTTGCTGCTATTCCACTCCGTGCGCTACTGCAACGACATTCGCACGCGGATTGGGAACAGCTGGACGAGGTCGCTCTAGGCTGCGCTAATCAAGCTGGCGAAGACAATCGCAACGTCGCGCGGATGGCACTGCTGCTTGCGGGAATTCCGCAGAGCGTGCCGGGCGTAACCGTAAATCGACTTTGCGCCTCAGGTATGGAAGCCATCGGAAGCGTAGCGCGCGCGATCGCGGCGGGCGAACTGGAATTCGTGATTGCAGGCGGCGTTGAGTCTATGTCGCGCGCACCGTTCGTGATGGGCAAGGCGGAAGCCGCGTTTTCGCGGTCGGCCGAGATGTACGATACGACGATCGGCTGGCGATTCATCAACCCGCTGATGAAGAAACAGTACGGCGTGGACTCCATGCCGGAAACCGGCGAAAACGTCGCGGAGGAATTCGGTGTAGCGCGGGAAGACCAGGACGCTTTTGCGTTGAGAAGCCATCAGCGTGCAGTGCGCGCGCAAGTGAACGGATTTTTCGCGGAAGAAATCGTTCCAGTAGAAATTCCAGGAAGGAAAGGACCTACATGTGTTGCGAGCGACGAACATCCGCGCGCGGACACAACGCTGGCCGCACTTGCGAAGCTCAAGCCTGCGTTTAGGATTCCCGGAACCATTACTGCGGGAAATGCTTCGGGCGTAAACGACGGCGCGGCGGCAATGATTGTCGCTTCTGAAGAAGCCGTAAAACGTCACGGGCTCACGCCACGCGCGCGCGTGTTGGGAATGGCAGCCGCGGGAGTGCCGCCACGGATTATGGGAATCGGGCCGGTGCCGTCCACGAAGAAGCTTCTTTCGCGGTTACAACTCTCCATTGGCGGTTTTGACTTCATCGAACTGAATGAGGCGTTCGCGAGTCAATCGCTTGCCTGCTTGCGGCAACTCGGAATTGCGGATGACGCGCCGCACGTCAACCCGAACGGCGGGGCTATTTCGCTCGGCCATCCGCTCGGAATGAGCGGCGCGCGTTTGGTGTTGACCGCTGTGCACCAGTTGCAGAAAACGGGGGCAAAGCGAGCGCTGGCCACGATGTGCGTCGGTGTTGGACAAGGCGTTTCGCTCGCGATCGAGCGAGTCTAATGTGAACGCGCAATCGCGACGCGCTCACTTCCGCAACAGGAAACGAATCACTCGATCAGCAAGGCGGCCGTACGGTGGCCTCAGAAAACTCAGCATGCTGAATCTGCTCTGAATCAGCACACCCTTCCGTTTCGAGAACGCATGAAATCCCGCTTGTCCGTGATAGTGACCCATACCGCTTGGGCCGACGCCTCCGAAAGGCAAATTGTTTTGCGCGATGTGAAAAATGACGTCGTTCACCGTGACGCCACCCGAAACTGTCGATCGCAAAACCTCGGCGGCACGATCTCGATCGTAATCGAAGTAGTAAAATGCCAGAGGATGAGGATGGTCGTTGACGTATTTCAGAGCGTCATCAAGCTTTTGGTAGGTCATGACTGGAAGAATCGGACCAAAAATCTCTTCCTGCATCACGCGCATGGAATCGTCAACATCCAGCAGAGCGACGGGGGCAAAAACACGGTTTTCTGAATTGCATCCTTCGGTATTGCTCCCGAGCTGAATTGCGCGCGCCCCACGAGCAACCGCGTCTTCTATGTAACCAGTCAGGCGATCATAGTGGGAACGGTTTATGATGCGAGTGTAATCAGAGTTTTTCGTCCATGTTGGATACAGACACTGCGCGACATCGCGCGACAGTTCGGCGAAGCCTTCACGCTGAGACTCGTGGACAAATACGTAGTCCGGAGCGAGGCAAGTTTGCCCCGCGTTGTACAGTTTCCCAGTGAGAATCCTCTCGACAGCAGTTCGCAACGGGAAATCCGGGTGAACGATCACCGGAGATTTGCCGCCGAGTTCCAATGTCACCGGCGTCAGATTTTCGCTTGCGGAACGCATGATCAATTTCCCGACGCGCGTTGATCCAGTGAAGAGCAAATGGTCGAACGGCAACGAAGCGAACGCCGCAGCCGTACTCGCGTCTCCGGTAACGACTGAGATGTATTCTTCCGGAAAGATCGCGGCAATCATGTTTTTGAGGAGTTCCGCGGTACGCGGCGCCAGCTCGGACGGCTTGAGCATCGCGTGATTCCCTGCGGCAATCGCGTCAATCAACGGCGACAGCGTGAGAAACACAGGGTAATTCCACGCACCGATAATCCCGACCACCCCGAATGGCTGGCAAATGATTTGGGCTTTCGCCGGAAAAAAATTGAAGCCGGCGCGGACTCTTCGCGGCTTCATCCATTTGGCCAGGTGGCGTTTTGCGTGCCGGATCAAGTCCGCAAGCGGCGCCAATTCGAGCAGCAGTGTTTCTTGCCGCGCGCGGCCGCCAAAGTCCTCGTTCACTGCGCGAACAATTTCCGACTGGCGTTCGAGCACTACTTCTTCAAGGGACTTCAGCGATTCAAGCCGCTTGGCATAATCGGGGACCGCGGAATGGAATGCGGCCCGCTGGCGATCGAACAATTCTCTTAACGTCGAACCACCTGAGCCGGCCGCTTGCCCGGTTACGTTTTCACGAATTGCAGACATAAATGAATCCCGCACGAATCCCGCCAAATCTGTAACAACGGCGTCAGATTGTACGCCGACGGGACTCCGCGTGCCCGAAGGGCCTACCCCGGTTTTCTTCTGGAGTGTGCGTAAGTTATAGGAAACAAGGGAGTTCAGTCACTTTCTACAGACACGGATCGCAAAAGCACCAGGTGCGTCACAGTCGGGAGTTGCGTACAACCGGGGAAAAACCGGCTCGGCGCTCGGCTTCACAAGTTATTCTACCATCTGATTTATAACACGTCACTAAATAACTCAATTAGTATATGCACTTCGCATGAAGCTACCCAGTTACAGGAAACATGTTGATCTGGTGGTATACGATCACGGCAATGGATAATCTTTGTAAGCCTTCGGATTCCTTGGCTGGAGCAAGGAACAAGCCGGAGACGGACGATTGTATGATGGCGTTGCTATTGTACCTAATTAGGTACAATCGTACCCGAAATGGATACGGCCGTTGGAGCTCTCTCAAAAGTCCTATTTGGTCAAAGCCGAAGGCCGATTCTTTCGCTGCTCTACGGCCGTGCCGACCAACAGTTCTATCTGCGCGAGATCGCGCGTCGCGCCGGAACCGGCATTGGAGCTACGCGGCGCGAACTCGGACAACTAACTGACACAGGGCTCATTTACAGAGTTCGCCGTGGCCATCAAGTCTACTACCAGGCGAATCGCCAGAATCCGATCTTCGCAGAGCTGAAAAGCATTCTTGCGAAAACGTCCGGAATACGAGACGTCTTGAATGAAGCACTCGCTCCACTCAAACCTCCTCGGAATTGTGGCCAGGGACTTGAAGGACGGCGACGCGACAGACGTATCGGACGATTGGCGCTTCGCAATCGCTTACAACGCCGCACTGCAAGCGCCAACGGCGGCACTCGCGGCTGCCGGTTACCGCGCGGCCCGGGAGAGCCACCACTACCGCGCCATTCACTCGCTGGAGTTGACCGTAGGAAAAGATGCAAGGTTCATTCGGGCGTTCGACGCCTTCCGAAAAAAGAGAAATGTAAGCAACGATGATATCGGTGGCGGCATATCACATCGTGAAGTCGAAGAAATGATCGCAATCGCGAAGGCATTGCGGCGGGACGTTCAGCAGTGGATACGGGCTAAGCACGGGACACTTCTTTAGGCGAACGCAACGCAGGTGTCATTCATTGCCGACCGACATTTCGGTTTTAGCCAAGGCGTTTCGCCGCTCGACATATCGGTCAAGTTCCAATCGGTCGACAACACGCCGCTTCCCGAGGACAAAGGAAGGAATTATTTTTTCTCGCAGTAAAGTCTCAACCTGCAAGGTAGTGGCACTCAGGTACTTGGCTGCGTCCTGAATTCGCATCAGACGAGGAACTCGAACGCCCGGAGAGGCTCGCTCCCAGCCGAATGTTCACCAGACAGACCATTACTCTTTGCGGGCGGAGTCAGGAATGGAGATGTCGCCATAAATTTCGTCGGGTTTGCGATGGCGTTTATTTACGTTGGGACCCTTAAAGTCGACTTCCGACGTAGCGCGTCCTTCCGTTCGCCGGACTATATTCGGCACAACTTTTGACTTCCTTCTTTTCAATTTTTTCCGAATCGTCGCCATTTTGATTCTCCTTTAAGCTCTCGTGGTCTGTTCTGTCATCCTGTACGCTCGGCACTGTATTGCGCTTTGAATCTCGGCCTCCAGGTAGATATGACGTATTTTTGCAAATTTCGTGCGCACCGACTTCTCGATTCGATCTATGGCGCTCGCGACTTCGTTTGCTGACAGTGCTCGTCTGAACAAAATGTCCAATGCAAGCAAAACCGTTTCCGGTCCGAGGTACATCGTTAGTGGCCGTCCTGCTGCTTCGGCTGCAGGGTCGGCTTCTACTATCTGGCGGATGGTTTTTAAAGTTGCACTGCGCGCGCTCCCACCGACGAGCAATCCTCGCGCTTCGTTGGCCAAAAGCACTGCGGTCACAACGAGGAGCAATCCGATTCCCAGAGACGGCAGGCCATCGAGAGAAGGCTTTCTAAAGAGTTGGGCGGACAATATACCAAGGAAGGCCATAAACAATCCTAAGTATGGCTGCTGAATCCTCAAACAGGACACCAAATGTGGTGGGATCCTTGCTCTGGTGGATCGCCGGCCAGATGCCTTCCCCGGCGCCTGCGCAGCGCCGGAATTCGCGGTAGGCGATGATCAAAGAATAGCCTTCGCAGAGCGCAGAAACTGCGAGTATCGCGCAGCTCCATTTCAAATGTTCGAGGTTCCGCGGATGCCGCCACTGCGAAACGCCTTGATAGAAGGAAACGGCTGCGCCACCGGCGAAGATCATCATTGCTACTATTAATGTCCAGCAAAACAGCTCCTTGCCATGGCCGAAAGGATGTTGGTCATCAGGCGGCTTTCGGCTTCGACGAAGGCCAAACAGCAGGAGAGCGCCGTTGCCTGTGTCGATAAGGGAATGGATACCTTCCGAGAATATTGCCGCACTCCCGCTGAAATAGGCAGCGACAAACTTGGAGCCAGCAATCACCAGATTGGCAGAAATCGCGGCTAAGATTGCTTTTGGCCTGGTTTCCATGTCAAGGACGGAATGAATACTCGGACCCGCGCACCTGTGCCAGATACACGGAGGCGGAGACGGGTTCGCCCGAATTGCAGCGACTCACTTGCGATTCAGCTCGATTTTTTTCTGGGTACCTTCGCACCCTTTTTTCGTGCTTCGGAGAGGCCGATGGCGATCGCCTGGGATCTACTTTTTACACGGCCACCCTTACCACCTTTTCCGGACTTTAGCGTTCCATGCTTTCGACGCGTCATCGCGCTTTTAACAGATTTGCCGGCGGCTTTTCCGTATCTCGGCATTGTTCCTCCTGTTTTCCTTCAACCTGTTGTGACTGGAAACGAAATTACATCAGGCGGGTGCGGCTGAGATTTTCGACTCGTTCATGCGGATCAAGACTTTTGTGTAGCCCTCGATCCGTTTGTCAAATTTCTTATAGGCTTCAGGCACATCGTCGATAGAAATATGGTGGCTCACGATTTTTCCGGGTCTGGCCTTGCCACTGATGATCAGGTCTCTCAGATATTCGTTGTACCGTTTAACTGGGGCCTGGCCGCTACCGATAGAAAGAGACTTGTCGAATATTTCAGCGACTCCGAGCGGAAACACTCCGTTTTTCTGCAAGCTATCCTTCGCTCCAGGATCAGGGGCGAGATAGACACCGATGATTGCCAAATGGCCGGTCGAATTGACCGCGCGGAGGCAATTCTCCAGAACTTGCGTAGGCTTTTCTTTTGAAGGCGCTTTGTCGTCGCGTGCCTGATCACCAACGGCGTCAATCACGCAATCGACTCCCTTGCTCTTCTCTTCGCCAGGCCTGGCGCTCTGCTGAACTTCCTGGCGTTTTTTTCGCTCTGCGAGAATTTGGTCAACGGGATCGCTCTTGGAAAAATCGATGGGTATGGCGCCGAATTCCTTCGCTTTGGCCAAACGCTCTTGAATGCAATCGACCACGTACACTTCTGATGCGCCCTTTAACATCGCGCTATGAGCGGCTAGCAGACCCACCGGTCCCGCGCCAAAAATAGCGACGGTTTTTCCAGGGCCGACACAGGCCAGCTCCGTTGCGTGGTAGCCGGTCGGAAAAACATCGGACAGCAGCAGAAAATCGTCATCCCACTTGTCCCAAGGCTCGCCTGGAAGTTTCAGGCAATTAAAATCTGCGCAGGGCACAAGTACGTACTCAGCCTGCCCGCCTTGGTAAGGACCCATTCCTGCATAGCCGTAGGCGGCACCCGTGTTCTCTGGATTCATCGTAAGACAGGCATGAGTGTGTCCTCGATGACAGTTGTGGCAAAATCCGCACGCAATGTTAAAAGGCAGCACCACGCGATCGCCCTGCTTGATGCTTTTGACCGCATCCCCAACTTCTTCAATCATTCCCATGATTTCATGTCCGACGACAGTTCCTTTCTTGAGGGGCGTCCGCCCGTCGTACATGTGGAGATCGCTCCCACAGATTCCGCTCGTGGTGACTCGCAGCAAGGCGTCGGTTGGCGCCTTCAAAGTAGGCTTGGCGCGCGATGATACCGCCATTGTTTCTTTGCTTTCGTAACTGACGGCTTTCATAAACAGTTCTCCCGTGAATTTCGGGCCAGCTAGTTCGCTAGGCTACTGCCGGGCGGGAGGCGTCATCGATGCGTTACATCCTGTAGGCTTGTGCCGACGTTCCTGTAGACATTCCTTTAGGGTCGCGCGAAGGAGAAAAATTGCGGAGTTTACGATCAGATGCAGCGTTGCATGGAGCGGAAGGAAGTCCTTAGAACAGGACCTAAAAAATCGGGAAGGAACAGCCCAAATAAACTATCGAGCCCAAAATCCGTGTAGAACTGTTGCTAGGAAGGCCAGCGTGGCGGCTGCCATGAGGCCTGTTGCGATCCAACCAATGAGGCGCAAGTACAAAGGCAGCTGGAATTTGCCCACGATCGCGGGATTCATCGAAATGAGCATGAGTAAGAACATGAAGGGTACAGCGACCAGGCCATTGAGCAGTGCCGACAGAAACAAGGCTCGGATTGGATTGAAGCCAAAGAGGTTCAGACCGAGACCCAGGATCGTCGCGGCGGCGATGACGTAATAGAATTTCCACGCGCGGCTTGGTTTGCTTTCAAGGCTCGCCCGCCACTTGAAGAGCTCGGACACAGCGTAAGCCGCAGAGCCAGCCAGTACAGGGATCGCAAGCATTCCGGTTCCCACGATTCCCGCCGCAAAAAGCAGGAAAGCGTAGTGCCCAGCCAGAGGTTCGAGAGCTTTGGCAGCATCGGCAGCGGTCTTGATTTCGTTGGCGGCACCCGAAACACGTACCGTGGCAGCGGTTGTAAGGATGATGAAGAAGGCCACCAGATTGGACATCGCCATTCCGACGCGAGTGTCGAACGCGATGCGCCTGAATTGTTCAAACGCTTGAAAGGGTTTTTTCTTGAGCGGAGATTCATCTCTGTTGATCTTAACTTCTTCGACTTCTTGTGATGCCTGCCAAAAAAACAGGTATGGGCTTATGGTAGTGCCGAGAACAGCGACTAGTGCCATCAAGTAGTTCGCATCGAGTGAGACAGAGGGAACAATGGTAGCTCGAAGAGCCCGTCCCCACGGCACGTGAACGACAAAAGCTGTCACGACATACGCAAATAGCGCCCATGTGAGCCATTTCAAATAGTGAATGTATTTGCGGTAAGGTACGTAAACCTGAAGCGGAAGAGAAATCACTCCAAATATGACGGCGTAGGCTTCGGCCTTGCCCCCGGCGACCATTTGCATTCCCGCCCCCATCGCGGAAATATCCGCGCCTAAGTTAAAGACATTGGCTAGGCACAACAATAAAACCAAGAAACCGACGAGGCTTTTTGGGTAGGACTTTCTAAGATTCGCTGTGACGCCCATGCCCGTGATGCGGCCCAGGCGAGCGCAGATTTCTTGAATCGCTGCCATGAGCGGGAAGGAAAACAGAGTAACCCACAGCATGTCGAAGCCGAATTGCGCACCCACTTGCGAGTACGTTGCAACGCCGCTTGGATCGTCGTCTGCCGCTCCGGTAATCAGGCCAGGGCCCAGGCGGGTCAACAGATTTTCAGACTGGGGCGTTTTTGGCGACTCCAACCCCTGTTTCATTGCAGAGGATTCAGACATTCCGTCGCTCCTCTGTGAACGGTGGAGTGCGTGAAAATGCGATTGTTTCGGGCGATCGGCAAATCGAACGAAGAAGCCTGTCCGCGAAAGGCGAGCTGCGGAAATTCACAGATGTTTTCGCGCCTGGCGGCCCCGAGAGATCGTTCAAGCTATGATCGCCGGTGAACAGCAGCACGGCCGCCAGACGCTAACGGTGTTTTGAGACACTTCTTCAAACTACTCTTCGGCCCTGTATCACCCGGATCAAGACAACTACAACTGCGAGCACCAAAAGAATGTGCACAAACCCGCCTAATGTGTAGGACGAGACCATTCCCAGGAGCCACAGAATCAGAAGAATCACTGCAATGGTCCAAAGTAGATCCACGATTTTCTCCTTGCCTGCCAATCAGATTCCCGCATTGGCGATAGAATCGTATGTTCTCAGGTTGGAGACTCCTATTTGCAGGAGTCTCCGACCATCTTTAGCGACGTCACTCTTAAGTGGCCGTGTTCCGTGTCTTCTTTCTTTGCACCCGTGTCGGCGGCGGCGCTCTTGGCGTCCTCTTTCAAGTTATGCATTTTTGCGTGCGACACAATTCCGTGCGCGGCCACAGTGTGTCCCACGTGATCGGCCAATTTCACCGTCGAACTCCGCACTTCCCACGTGCTTCCGTCCTTGCCTGTCAGCAGGAATTCATCTGCGCTGTCGCCCTTGGACAGGCAGCCTGTTATGGTTCGCACTTCCGCCTTGGACTTCGGCTTGTTCGCTGTATCTTGGGCAAGCGCACCGCATGCAAGGAAGCCATATGCCAGGATCAGAATGCCAAGCGTTTTAGTTTTCAAGATCCCTCCTCAGTGATCGCGCTCCGCGTCTTGTTGCAAAGCTAAAGGCCAACAGCGCCCTTGAAACGCGATGCGCAGACCTGTGTCGTGGAACGCTCAGCTTAAGGAATCCTACGGTGCCATCAGTCTCGGTGCCCATCAGGCGAACTGCTGATGAGCGGGAGTAAATGACCCTAGGTAAGCCGCAAGCGAGAAGGGAGCGCTGGAGTAATCGAGTTCAGAGATCAGCCTGGTTCGGAATTGGCATTCGCTGCCATTAGCAAGACCATTACTTCGTCGGCGCGGGCGTTCGAACCGGGCGCCTTAACACGCCCGAGTCCACTTGATTGCCGGCGCGGGATAACGTCTGAAAATACAGTTCATCGCCGGTGATCTCAATCATCATGAAAGTGCGATCGGAATCAAAGCCATCGTCTGTAATGCTGGATTTTGCCAGGCCGCCAGCGCGCAATTGGCCGGAAGAGCCTTCAACAAAGTAATAAATTCCCTTTTCAGGCTTTACGCGCTCGTAGACATGATCGTGACCAGAAAATACGGCGTCCACGCCATACTTGATGAACAGCGGCTCTATCAGTGACCGCAGCTCGATTGATGAGCCGTGCGTTTTTCCAGACGAATACAGGGGGTGATGGAAGTAACAGATTTTCCAATCACCCTCTCCGGCTTCTTGCAATTGCTTTTGCAGCCATTCAAGTTGCTTAGCGTCCATGTAATTGCTGTCGAGCACGTAAAAGCGGACATTGCCTTTCTTGAAGGTGTAATAGGTAGCCTCGTTCATGTTGAAGAGCTTGTAGAAGCGCTCGTTAGGGTTGTCGTGGTTGCCGAGTGAGGCGTAAAACTTTACACCTGCGTCCAGCAGCGGCTTGTACGGCACCTCGAACTTTTTCTCAAAGTCCCTGGGGGTACTGCCGCCGTAAATGTTGTCGCCAAGCATGATCACAAATTCGAACGGGAAATTCTGGCGGGCAGCGACCATTCGCTGAGCGACTTCATACTGCGGCGTGTCCCCTGTTCCCATGTCACCGATGGCTGCAAAACGGACTGAGCCGAACTTGAGCGGGAACCTGAATTCGTCGGCGCGCGCGGCGAGAAAAAAGATGCTTACAAAACTTAGTAGAAGTACACGGGTTTTTCTCATGTGACTACCCTAAAATCAAATGGCTGGGGGAAATATTTCGTGAATGCTGTCGATGACTAGGTTCGCTTCAACGTCCTGAAGGATCAGATCGCGACCCACGATCCGGTAAGCCACTTCGTCCGGCAGCTTGGGGAATCTCAGCAAAAGCGTCGGAGGCACGGTAGTGAAAGGCACACCGTCCGGATAAGGTTCGTTGATGCGCACATGAACTTCCTTCAGCGGTTCACCTTGTTGAATTGTTTTACGGGCCAGGCGGCCTTGAGCGCCTTCGAATTCGTCGCGTACGGCCCGACGAAATGCTGCCACTGATTTTTCCGAGAAAATATCCCCACGCTTCGCATGGGGGCGCGCTTCACGAATTTTTCTAGCGAGGGCCTGCTCGTGAGCGTTGATCTTTTCGGGTAGAGGAGTGGGTTTCAGCGTCGGAAGCGATGAGGCAACTGTCTTATGGAGATTTACATATGCCTGAACGCGGTCTAGAAATTCTTTGAACTCCGCCGCGTTTTTTGCTTCCTCCTTTGAAGATGGCGGAGCGGCGTTCTGGCCGCCGACGATGGCTGCTCGTTCGAATAAGAGCACAGCGGCCAGCAGCATCGCCTGACTTGCATGCCGCGGCCACCGTTTCGTCTGCATAAGTGTACTCCTCGCTCGGACTATTCTTCGTGTGCAGTTCAGGTCAGGATTTGTTTTTCCTGGACTCCCTTGCCGCTTCTTTTACAGCTTGCTTCACGGCCTTTTTCACCACTTTTTTCACGGTGGCCTTCACCATCTTGTCCTGCAGGATCTCTCGACCGTTTTGCGTTGCGACTTTCTTGACGGCCTTTCTTACAGTATCGGCGATTGGGTGAAGCTCTTCGACCAAGGACGCAATCGCTTTCTCCGCCTCTTCCTTTTGAACCGGAGCAGGTTGGTCGCCGGTCAGTTTTTCCCCATGGCCTGCGCCCTCAGTGGTGCTCCAATCGGATTCAAAGGTTGCGACAAGTTTCCTAACAACCTTAAGTTCGCGGACGATCAAACCAAGTTCGCGACGCGAATCCAACTCGACTGCACGCAGGCTCTGGCTGCCAACGAAGGCTTGACGGCCGTCGCGAATAATCGTGCGAGTGTGTAGGCCCATCCTGGTCAATTTGTGAACTGCGATCCCGGTGCGGCCGCTGATTTTGCCAATGACACGGATTTCGACGCCCGCCTTTGCACGCTCCTGCAGGATTCGGATCATTTCCCTGTCGGAAATCTGTGGATCGTAGATGAACAACTGCTTCTTCGCGCGCTTTAGGAAACTGCGAAGCACCTTTCGCGAATTCGCCGGGCTGACCACGAACGTGTCAGGACCTGCGGTGTACGGACCTCGCGCCCGATCGGCCTCGAAGAGCTGGATGGCCTCCTGAACCAGTGCTGCATTCCTCGTGACAATTCCGAATCCGCGACTATGATCAATGTCCATGTGAGTGAAATTGAAAGAAAGCATGAACAGAATGCGCCGGTCGACGAGGATCAATTTATCGTGATACCGGACCAAATCATCCGCGGTCCGTGCCACTGTAATTCCCGCCTCGAGAAAGCGCGTCTCGAGTTGGCGCAGCTTCTTCTCTCCGCCGCGGTTCACATCAGCAACGAGCGCCGTTACCTTTACGCCGTCCGCGACGGCTGCCTTCAAAGCTTCTTCAATATCACTGCGGTCGAAGCGAAAGATGGCAATCTCCAAGGTTTTCTTCGCGCTTTTTATCGCCGAAAGAAGCGGCCCCGGTCCATCGTCCGGTTGAATGATTAGTTTCATTTTTCGGTCTCCAAAGAGCCCGACTCGCATTTGCCAAAAGTGCAGCCCAACGACTAGAACGGTCACAAGGCGTTCAAGGCAGCGATGCGCTTTTTCACTGCTTCCGTGTATCCTTGCACTTCCTCAGGAAGGTAGCCAGCGCTTCGAAAACAGTCGCGGATTTGCTCGTCGGAGAGTTGAGAGAGCAACCCTCCGATCCATTTGGCGTGGCTCCGGGGTATATGTCTTGCCAATTTTTCCATCTTTGTGCGCTTCCGATAGTTTGAAATATTGATCGCGGTCAGAAAAAAAGGACGGCTATGCAATTCGAAATCGGCTTCTTCGGGTGTCGTTTTTTTGAGGAACTTTGATTCCTTGTATCCTTTCAGGTCACCTTTGGAGCGGGTTATGGTGTTGCCGGTTTTACCGAAGCTCGCGCCAAGATCGCTGACAACGTATCGTTGCTCGCCATCGACCACGTAGATTGCATTATTGATCTCTTTCAAGTCCCAGTTGTTCATCAGCACCATCATCACACGAAGCCCGTTTAATTCTTTGCTGCCGACAAAAGGGTTCTGAAACCAGTCCCAGTATGCGAATTTCTTGATTCCATGGGCTTTCCTCTTAAGACGGGCTCCGTGTACGATGCCGCCTTCGGTCACAAATTTTCGGCCGCGTCGGAGTTTCGGCAGGCCCTCAACCCTCAGTTCCGGCAGGTAATAGTCTTCGTCAACAAAATATCCAGCCGCCCACAATAAACGCGTCGCAGCCGTCTCGCACCGAGGCTCCGCGCCCAACTTGACCCGCCATTCGACCCCATTTGCATCCTTCACGTCGAATTTCGGGCTTGTCCCCTCGATGTCCTCCTTGTCGAAAGTGAAAGTGCCCCGAGGGTCCGGGGCGTCTTCGCGCCCCTCTGCGCCGTAGAAAAGGTTCCGTGCGGATATATCGCCGGGATCGCGCCATAGCACAGCCGGCAGATCAGCTGTGCTTTGTTTGGGTTTGTGCTTCTGGTGCTTCTGGTGCTCCTGCGCGCTTGCTGGCGCAGCCGCACTCGCAAGGCACAGGATGAGTAGAGTCGTCGTTACGCTCTTAAGTCGTCGCATCCGCATTACCTGCTTTCGTTCCTTAGAACAAAATCAGCTGGCGGTCGGCTGCTCCTTTAATTCGCCGGTGCTATCACAAGTTTGAATCCTATATAAGTCCGAATAAGCCCCTCCTGCAGCCAGCAATTCTTCGTGCGTTCCCTGCTCCACCAATTCAGAATCTTTAATCACAAATATGACGTCGGCGTGCCGGATGGAGCTTAGGTGATGCGCAACGACAATAGACGTCCGGCCTTCCATCAGCCGCTCCAGTGCTTCGATGACCGCTTGTTCGGAAGATGAATCAAGCCCAGAAGTCGGTTCATCGAGAATGAGTAGGGGCGTGTCTCGAATGATTGCCCGGGCGATGGCAATGCGCTGACGCTGCCCGCCGGAAAGTGTCATACCACGCTCGCCCACCATCGTGGCGTATCCCTCGGGCATCTTCTCGATGAATTCGTGCGCGTTCGCCAGCTTTGCTGCGCGGACGACTTTTTGCGACTCCGCGTCCGGCTTGCCGTATGCAATGTTGTCCCATATGGAGGCATGGAACAGCAGTGTGTCCTGTAAGACGAAACTGATTTGTTCGCGCAGCGACTTCAGCCTGTACTGACGAATATCGACGCCGTCGATCTTTATCCTTCCGGATTGTGGATCGTAAAAGCGCGGAATCAGGCTGATGATGGTCGACTTGCCGGCGCCTGACGGCCCGACAATGGCAGCCACCTTCCCCGCCTCAATCTTGAAGCTAATGTCGTTCAGAACCGGAGGTTTTTCGTCGTAGGCGAAGGTTACGTGCTCAAATTCGATCTTTCCTTTAAACCGCGGAGCGCGCCGCGCGCGTGGCAAATCACGCACTCGCGCTTCTACTTGCAGCACTTCCTGAATGCGCTCGAATCCCACGATCGCTTTTGAGACCGCGTCACTCATTTTGGAAAGCTCGCGCATAGGCTTGTACATTCTGCCCAAATACAAGAAAAAGACGATCAAGATTCCAGCGCTGAGTTCACCCCGCAGCGCCAATCGCGCGCCGTATCCCAGCACCAGGCAAGTCCCAATCGCAATCAGCACCTCGACGATCGGTGAGAGCTTTGCTTTGATGCTGCGTGCCCGAAGCGCTGTTTCGACATTTTCCATGCTTTGCGATTCGAACCTGGCCACTTCGAAATCTTCGCGGGCGAACGCCTTCACGACGCGCACCGAAGTCAGCACTTCCTGCACCACCGAGACCAGTTCGCTCTCCTTTTTCCGAACCGCGCGCGAAGCTTGCTTTATGCGTCGAGTGAACGTGTAAACCACTACGAAGAGCGCCGGGGCTATCGAAAGGGCGATCACGGTAAATCGCCAATTGATGTACAGCATGACTCCGATCATGCCGACCAGCGTCAACCAATTGACGAGCATGCCGAGAAGCGCGGAGTTGATAAAATCCTGGATGGCGCTGATATCGCTAGTGACGCGAGTGATCAAGTCTCCCGTTTGTGCCTTGTCGTGTTCAGACAGCGAGAGCCTCTGAATATGGTTGTAGAGTGTCCGGCGAAGATCGTGCGTTACCCATTGGCTAACGCTCGTCGTCAGGTACTTTTCGACGTAAGAGCTGGTCGCTCCTACCACGGCGATCGCTACAACCGCCACGACCGCAAAATTTAGAATGGGAAGCTTTTCGTGACCAAAGGTGTGAGAGACAAATCCGCCCAGCCAGTCCGGCAACTTCTTTGATTGCAAGATATTGTCAATGACGATTTTAATCGGCCAGGGTTCGAGAACGTCGCTCAACGTTTCGCCCAGCACGGCGACCAGCGCCAGCGTTAGCGCCTTCCAGTGCGGGCGAAGAAGGCAGCTCATGCTCAATTTCCCGGGCTGGCTACAGCGAGTGGCTTTTGTAGTACTCTCGGGCATGTCCAGTTTTTTTCCCTAAAAATCTACCTTCCAATTTGAAGCCCTGGCGTTCGTATCTGGGCCCAAATTGCGATGCTTGCTGACGTAATTTGTCGTGCTGGCTCATTAGGTTTTGCCGGTCTGACCCTCCACGCGAATCTTCTAGCTCGGGCAAATCGAAACCGCCGAATCTTTCTGATCGATTAAATCGTCTAGCGTTTCGCTATGAGCAGACCCATGCGAAGGGGCACGATGGGACAGCAAATCGTTCCGCTAAGATAAACACCTCAAGGCGTTGCTTTTCCATACAGGGAAACACGGAATGAAGAAGGATTCAGAGTGTAGGAATGACACAGTTACCTGGACTTAACAGTTGTCGTCTCGTCGCGGGTGCAATGGCAGCGCATTAAACATTCCCGGCTCTTCCGCATCTTACTAGCATGGTGATCCGGTCGAAAGGCCGCCAATCTTACGAGCTTCCGTTGCTTTCACACAACCTGAAAAAGCTATCGGAAGAGGCGCAAAACTGCAGGAATTGTGATCTCTGGCGAAACGCGACGCAGACCGTTTTTGGAGAAGGCTCACCAAACGCTCGCATCATGCTGATCGGTGAAGTACCTGGCGATCAGGAAGATCTGCAGGGCCGTCCATTTGTCGGGCCGGCCGGAAAGTTTTTGCGCGCAAAACTGGAAGAAGTTGGGATCGAGATGAAACGCGTCTATTTGACGAACGCAGTCAAACATTTCAAATGGGAACGACGCGGGAAACGACGTATTCACAAAAAGCCGAGCGCCGGCGAAATGAATGCGTGCAGACCCTGGCTGAATGCAGAAATCACAGCATTAAAGCCGAAGGTCATTGTCTGCCTGGGCGCGACAGCCGCACAAACTCTGCTCGGGCGAAGCTTCCGCGTCACCCAGCGCCGTGGAGAGTTTCTAGAATCCACGATCGCACCCTATGTGATGGCCACTGTCCATCCATCCGCGATCCTGCGGGCTCCCGATGAGGATTCGCGGCACGAGCAGGAGCGGCAGTTCCTTGCGGATCTTAAGAAGATTGCCGCGATTCGCGTGTAAAACGCCGAGCGGCGCGAAGCGCTTACAAGTCCCAGGTTAAAGGCGATTTCGGTTTTTGTAGTCTGGCGCTTCCTCGTTGGGCTCGGCGGGAGCGTGTGTTCGGACCTCGCCCTGATCAGCGGGAGGAGCATTTTCTATACCTTCAATGAGTTCCCCTTCGAAGTCCTGACCTTCTTCCACCAATTCCTCGACGCTTTCTGAGTCGGACAATTCTTCCTGTGAAAGATTTTGTACATCACCGGACAGTCGTCCCTTGGCGGTGTGCGAAGAGTCTTGCTCCCGCGGGATTAAGGTTTTGAGGTTTGGATCGAGTGAACTTCTTTCAGAACCGGATGTCGTCTCTCTGACTCCGGTTTGTGCAGCTTGTACGCTCTTTCTTTTCGCCCTTGTTGTTGAGCTTGTTTTGTTCGATTTAGTTGGCCGCTTACTCTTGCCTGGCATTGTCACTCCTGGCGTCGCGTCTCATTCGTTTTCTTGCAATCGGTACCGTGCAGGCGGACATGCTTTGCCGCACCTCCTCCTCCACACGCAAATAACGGCAATACAGGACTGGTGCAATCAGGTGATGTGTGTAGCACAACGACCCCTACGCCAAACTACCGATTGACCCGTCTGGTGCGGACGGGAGCATCATTCCATTCGTAACGGATGATACGTCTCTCCGTTCTCCTGCGATTGGTGACCGTATTCTGCTGATTTCCGATTCTCCAGATGCGGATACACGCTGCGTCACATGAAGTTCGGCCAGAGCGCCACGGCCGGCTGGAATACGAAGTGCCGCAAAGCCGATTCCAGTCTTCCTAACGACGTATAGGAGGAATCCAATGCGCTTACTGAGTTCTGCGATTCGAGAAGGAGAACCAATTCCCAAACGATTCACGTGCGAAGGCGAAAACATTTCGCCTGAGTTCTATTGGGAAGGCGCACCGCGAGAAACAAAGGCCTTCGTCTTGATCCTGCATGATCCCGATGCTCCACGGAACGACGGCTTCACGCACTGGCTTCTCTACAACATTCCTCCAAACATCACTCGCATCAGCGAGAACCTTTCCAAGCAAAGTCCCGCCGTAGACTCAGGTCTGCAAGGAAAGAACGACTCCGGCAAGCCCGGTTATATCGGTCCGTGCCCTCCCTCGGGAAGACACCGCTATTTTGCTCGCCTATACGCCCTACGAAAGGAGCTCGACCTCCCTCCCGGGGCGAGTCCCACGGAGGTTCGCTTGGCTCTTGAGGGCAAAGTGATCGAACAGACGGAACTAATGGGTACGTTCGCCAAAGGCAATGGTTAGTAACAGCTCTAACAAATAAGGAATATCTGGCCGGGCAGCCGAGATGTGCCCAATTCGGAGCTCCCCGCGACACAAACTCCAAGCATGCTTTAGATCATGCCGAGGTAATTGCACAGAAAAGCGAATTTAGAACCGACGCACGTTTGCAAAATGTATGCCGGACAAATCACAAAAAGATTCTGGTAGTCAGGATTGGAAGCCTAGCCTCAGTCCATGGTTGATTGCGGCTTCCGTGATGCTGGCGACTTTTATGGAACTGCTCGATACCTCCATCGCATCGGAGTTATCTTGTGGCAAACGCGCGCACAAGTTTGCTGTGAAATAGCCGCTGTTGCGTTCGAGTGACGAAAAATCCTTCTCATACAGTGTGGACGATAGTCCAATACAGACACTCTGGGATGGCCAGCAAGACGATTCGCGACTAAAAGAAGAAAAGAGGTCGCGTCAATGAACCCAACGGTAGTCGTACTTCTCGTCGCGGCAATTGTTCTTGCTGGAATTACAATTCTCGCGTTCCAGTATTTACGCACCCGCCGCCTGCGCGAACGTTTCGGGCCAGAGTACACGCGAGCAGTGCGCGAAGCCGGCGACCGAAAGAGTGCCGAATCAAAATTGCAAAGGCTTGAAAAGCGAGTCGAGCGTTTGCGGATCCGCGCGATCGAACCTGCAGACCGCGAGCGTTTCCTCAGGTCCTGGCGCTCTGTGCAGACAAGATTTGTCGACGATCCAAGGAGTGCTCTTACTGAAGCCGACCATCTTCTTGCAGAGGTGATGTCCGCCCGCGGCTACCCCGTCAGTGATTTTAAAAGCCGCGCCGAGGATATTTCAGTGGATCATCCGCGCGTGGTCGAGCACTATCGCGCCGGGCACGAGATTGTGCTCCGGCACGGTCGCGGGTTGGCTTCCACGGAAGATATGCGTCAGGCGATGATTCACTATCGAACTCTATTCGACGAGCTGGTCGAGCACCCAATGCAAACGGAAACGGTTCGTTCCGGCCGATCAGCGTGAGAAATGCGATCGCTGAAATATTCGCCATAGCCACTTCCCCGGACGCGTTGAAGTCAAACGGAGAGGAATATCAATGGACAACGAAATTCGAAAAACCGGAAGTGATCTGACAACCTCCGATTTGGCCGCCAGCGTTCAAAAACGACTTGAGCCGGCAGTGCCGGATTCGCAGTTGCCCAAATCCGCCGGCAATCGTTCTTCGCCGTATGGAACAGCAAGTGCCCCCGCGAGAGAAGAAGTCACACCGCTATTTGCTCCTGATGAATCACAAAGCCTGCGCGCCCGTTGGGACGCCATCCAAGTTGGCTTTGTCGACGAACCACGGCGGTCCGTTGAAGAGGCCGATCACCTGGTTGCAGAGACGATGAAGCGCTTAGCGGAGATTTTTTCAAGCGAGCGACAAGGACTTGAGCACGAGTGGGATGGCGGCGGAAACGTTTCGACGGAGGACCTCCGGATTGCACTGCGACGCTATCGATCCTTTTTCGGTCGCCTGCTCGCTATTTGAGGGTCAGCACCAACGTCCGTGCATCGTTATCCTGCGGCGAGTGCCGAAACGGCGCCAACCGCGCGCGAAGCCTTTTGGCCATTCAAGTTCGCGCCGTGCCCTTTCCTTCCGCTGAGTGGCCGGAAGTACGTTTTCTGCAATTTCTTGGCTGAGGAAAGAGCGGATTCATATTTTTGCTGAGTGATTTCTTTTAGTTGACGCTGGAGTTTGCAACCCGCACTGTGATTCAGTATCTTCGCCGCAATCGAATTCAGTTCCTCCCAGTCGTGCCACTCGCCGATTTCATCCTTGATTTTCCCTAGCGACTCTACAAACTCTTCCTTACGCGTTTCTTCTCCCATTTGAAGAATGTCCCGCAGTTCCTTTAGTTTCAGCCGATATTCATGCAGGTTGCCGCGATTCAGACTGCTGTACGTGGCGAGTTCAGCGGAAGACTGCATCGCCGCGCTTGTCGCAGCGTTCGCGGCACTGCTCTTTCCCATGCGCTTCTCCAGGACGCGCGCAATTTTCTTCAATCGTTTGTTGATAGTGACACGATATTTATTCACGACTTGATGCAATCGCTCAGCTTTTTCGTAGCGCTTGGCTCCCAAATATTCAAAAAGCTGGATCGGGCAGTCTCGCTCCCCGTCAACGCGCACAGTTGACAGGTGAGCCGTCAACACATCCATGTCCCTGACTTTGCCGGCTCTCTTCCTGATGCGAGCGAGCTGTTTGAGCAGCCATTTTTCCTTGCTCTGTGCATCGAGTCCCGAGGCCTGCAGCTCAACCTCAAAACGCCGCACACGAGTTCGGAGTCCGTGAACTTCTTCCGGAGTCGGATTCCGAGGCAGCTTCTTAACCAGATTTCCGAGCTTGCGGACGTCTTTTTCAATTCGGTCTGTATTGAGCGACATAACCTCTCATCTTATATAGTTTCTTTGCCGACTTGAAACGAATGAAATGATGTAGTATCCACTCGCCGAGCGCGCCGGAACGCATCGATTTTTCTCGAACATACTTCGTTGGCTTTTGGCATAATCGGCATTCTGCCTTGCGAGCACGTAAAGTCCATTCTCGAGTGTTAGAGGAAAGGTTTCCCGATGGCCGAGCCTGAAGTAGATCTCACGAGAAAGTATGATGCGGTCATCATCGGGTCAGGCGCGGCGGGCGGAATGGCCGCTCATGTCCTTACGAGTCACGGCCTACAAGTGTTGCTACTCGAGGCCGGAAAAAAGCTTCCGATTGAGCAGGAATTACGCTCGATGGAATGGCCCTACGATAATGCTCATCGCGGATTCCTTCCTCCCGATTCACATTCACTGAGCTTCAACGAATATACGATCCGCAATCCGCCGTATGGTCCCGGTTTTGAAAAATCCAAGCATCTCCACAGCTACATAGGCAGCAGTGACTACCTAAAAAACATCGTCGTGGACGAGCGTGAGAACCCGTTCACTGGAACCAACTATGCCTGGGTTCGCGCGCGCTGCCTGGGAGGAAAGACAAATATCTGGGGGCGGCTCGCTCTGCGGCTCTCCGATTACGATTTCAAGGCGAAGACCCGCGACGGCTACGGCGAAGATTGGCCCATCAGCTACGGCGATATTGCGCCCTATTACGACAAGGTTGATCTTTATCTGGGCATCACCGGTGTGAAAGAAAATTTGCCGTACCTGCCCGACAGCATTTTCCAGCGTCCCACAAAGCTAAACTGCGCAGAGGTAACACTCAAGCAAGGAATCCAGAAAATGGGGCGCGTGCTGACACAGTACCGCGCGGGCGTGACCAGCGATGGACTGAAACACAACAAATACCGGAGCCGCTGTTACGGGCGCGGTGCATGCGAGCGTAAGGGCGGCTGCGACATTCACGCCGCATTTGACTCTCCCACCGGTTTGATTTATCCCGCGATGGATACCGGCAATTTGACACTCCGCACGAACTCGGTGGCGCGCGAAATCACGGTTGACCCGCAAACAGGCAAAGCCAGCGGCGTGCACTTCGTCGATTCGCAGACGATGAAAGACTACAACGTACGCGCAAGGGTCGTTATTGTCGCTGCTTCTACGCTCGAATCAGCCCGGCTTCTTTTGCTTTCCAAGTCACGTCTCTATCCAAACGGTCTCGCAAACTCCAGCGGGCATGTGGGCCATAATTTCTGTGAACACGTCATGGGACCTGGCGTGGCAGGGCGGGCGAAGGACCTCGTGGGCAAGCCGCCAACGCTCGATGACGGCAGGCCCGGCGGCTTTTACTTAACCAGATTCCGCAACTTGGCCGAAAAGCACCCCAAGTTCATCCGCGGCTACGGGTTTGAAGGCGGAAGCGGCAGCGCTATGTTTCCCCGTGGAACTGACACGCACGGATTTGGGGCCTCCTTCAAAGAAGAGGTTCGCAAGAACCAGGGAGCGTTCATAGGAATGGGGGCTTTCGGCGAGGTGCTCTCTCGCTACGAAAATTACGTTGAACTCGATCCGGTGGTGAAAGACAAGTGGGGAATCCCGTCGCTGCGTTTTCACTACAAGTTTGGAGACAACGAGCACCGCATGGCCGAGGACATGAAGGAAACCGCGCAAGAGATGTTCGAGGCGGCGGGATTCGAGATCGTGCACGTCAGCAGCCGAGTCCTCACCGAAGGCTGGTCCATCCATGAACTCGGCACCGCGCGGATGGGGAACGACCCGAAGACTTCAGTCCTGAATCAATTTGAGCAATCACATGACGTTAAGAATTTGTTTGTCGTGGATGGCAGTGCCTTCGTCAACGCCAGTTGCCAAAACCCCACCTGGACCATCATGGCGTTATGCTGGCGCTCCTGCGACTATCTCGCCGAGGAACTTCGGAAAGGCAATCTGTAGGGAGGCGCCATGTCCACAAAAGACCCGATTGATTTGAGACAAGATCGCCGTCAATGGCTGATGACTTCCGCTACCATACTCGGCGCATCGTTGCTGCCTTTGCCGCCAGTGTCGGCGGAAACGTCGCAGGCGGAAACTGCACCGCAGCCGCATCCGGCAAAGACTGCCGAAGCCAAATCCGGAGCGCGATTCTTCACTCCGTCGCAGCACGCTCTCGTTGAAGAATTATCTGAAACGATCATTCCAGCAGACAGCCACTCGGGCGGAGCCAAGGCGGCCAAAGTGGCCGACTATATCGATCAGGTATTGCGCGAAACCTTCGACGACAATCAGAAGACGCTTTGGCGAGACGGGCTCCGCCTGATCGATGTAATGAGCCAGCACTACCACGGAAAAACCTTTGTCAACGCCACGCCGGAAGACCGGATCGCTTTGCTAACCGTCCTTTCCGATCACCTGCAGATGACCGACCTTCCCGAAGTCCGCTTTTTTGTTGAGCTGAAACGGCTGACGGTCACAGGCTACTACACCTCCAAAATTGGCATCCATGACGAATTAGAGTACAAAGGCAATCGTATTTTGAAGGAATACGTCGGCTGCGATGACCAAGGTCCCGCGTCGTCATAATTCGACGCGCAGACTCACCATTGATATTCACGGGAGACTCGATGGGCAACGGTAGAGTAAAAGTCGGGATCATCGGTTCGCAATTTCAAGCGGACATCCAAGCCGCATCCTTTCAGATCATGCCGCACGACGCGGAAGTGGTGGCAGTCGCTTCTCCCACACCTGGCAATGCAGCCGAGCTGGCTAAGAAATTTGGCATCCCGCGCGTGTACACCGACTACCGCGAGATGTTGAAAGAACGCGAAATCGAAATGGTTACCATCGCCGCGCCTAATAGTCTGCACGCGCAAATGACGAAAGACATCGCCGCGGCCGGTAAACACATTGTTTGCGAAAAACCTCTGGCGATGACCATTGCCGAGGGTGAAGAAATGATTGCGGTAGCGAAACGCCACGGCGTTCTTCTGATGTACGGTGAGGAGCTTTTCTTCACGCCAAAATATCTGAAAGCCAAGGAAATGGCGGATGCCGGCGCGTTCGGCAAAATTCATCTCGTCAAGCAAAGCGAAAAACATTTCGGGCCGCACAGCCCCTGGTTCTGGGACGTGAATCGTTCGGGCGGCGGCGCGCTCATGGACCTCGGCTGTCACGGCATCGCGTTTTGCCACTGGTTCCTGGAACGCTCGCCAATCAAAACCGTTTACTGTCAGATGGGCACGTACGTTCACGGCGATAAGACAAAAGCGGAAGATGAGTCGCTCTGCATCCTGGAATTCGCCAATGGCGCGGTCGGACTGATCGAAAACAGTTGGGCGCGCCGCGGCGGTATGGACGATCGTATCGAAGTGTTCGGCGATGCCGGCGTGACCTACGCAAATCTGCACATGGGCAACGCGCTGCAGACATTCAGTGAAAACGGCTATGGCTACGCTGTGGAAAAGGCGCCCACTACCAAGGGCTGGACCTATCCAGTCTTCGAAGAGCTTTGGAATTACGGCACGCCGCAAGAGCTAACCCACTTCGCTCGTTGCGTTCGCGGCAAGGAAACTCCACAATCAACCGGCGAAGATGGACTGGTGGTGATGCAAGCCCTGTACGCCGGCTACGCGTCCGCTGGTGAAGGCCGCAAAGTCTCGCTCCCGTATCAGCCGCCGCCCGGTGTTAGGAAGCCCATCGATCTGTGGCTGAATGGGCCGACACGAACGCAGGTTGCGCAAAGGTAAGTACGGAGAAAGTTTCGTTCGAGCAAGTCGAGACTAGAGTGAATTCGCGGTCCAAGAGGTGATTGCTTGCTGCTGCAAATGAGAGGTCGTCTGTCCGTAATGATGTTCCTGGAATATTTCATCTGGGGCGCCTGGTACGTGACACTAGGAACCTGGCTCGGGCAGCGATTGCACTTTTCCGGGCAGGAAATCGGTCTCGCCGCTGGCACCACCGCATTGGGAGCCATGCTCTCTCCTTTCCTGGTGGGCCTGATGGCTGATGAGTTGTTCGCGAACCAGCGGCTGCTCGCCGCGCTTCACGGAATCGGCGGAGCTCTTCTGTGGTTTGCTTCGACGCGCACGACCTTCGGCGCAATTTATTTCATTCTCCTGATCTACTCACTCTGCTACATGCCGACCATGGCGCTCACAAACGCGCTCGCCTTTCGCCAGATGAAAGATCCCAAGCAGGATTTCGGCTCGATCCGCGTGCTGGGTACCGCGGGATGGATTGTGGCTGGTCTGATCATCGGTTACATGGGTGTTGAATCGACGGCAGTCCCAATTCGCGTGGCGGCTGTTTCGTCCATTTTGATGGCCATTTATAGTCTTACACTGCCGCATACCCCTCCATTGCGCTCCGCGCATGGATTTAAACTCAGCAACATTTTTCCTCCGGAGGCCTTCCGTCTCTTCAAGGACAGAAACTTCACGGTTTTCGTTTTGGCTTCGTTTTTGATCTGCATTCCGCTGCAGTTCTACTACACGTTCACAAATCCCTTCCTCAACGAAATCGGCGTGCAGAATGCCGCCGGCAAAATGACCATGGGACAAATGTCCGAACTGCTGTTCATGGTCACCCTGCCGTGGTTTTTCCGCCGCCTTGGCGTCAAGTACACGCTGATGCTGGGCATGTTCGCGTGGGTCTTGCGTTACGTTTGTTTTGGCACAGGAAACAGCAGCAACCTGGTGTGGCTGCTCTATCTCGGTATCGTCCTGCACGGAATCTGTTATGACTTTTTCTTTGTGACCGGCCAGGTATACGTCGATCAGAAAGCGCCCTCGGCATTGCGAGCGGCCGCGCAGGGCCTGATTACTTTCATTACCTACGGAATCGGTATGTTTATCGGTTCCTGGGTCTGCGGACGCGTAGTGGATTTTTACGTGAAGTCTTCACCTGCGGGCGGCGTACTTCACGATTGGCGCTCCATCTGGATGGTGCCGGCAATCGCGTCAGCCATCGTCTTCTTGTTCTTCTGGATTGGGTTCCGCAACGAAGAGCGCGCATCCACTGAGAATGCTGCCCTTCCCAATTTGCCCGGACGGGCAAAAGCGTAGACAGCCTCATATACCGAGAAGGCCAAATGTCGCGGGCATCAGGCCGCCCACTGCAGTGCTAGCGTTCAGACGGTCCGGATCAGCAACTTTTGGCCGAACGAGAGAGTGAAACACGGCCAGTCTATTGGCCGACGCCTGCAAATTTGCGTCACCATAGACCAGGCAGGACGTCACCGCAAGAGAAATCGAATTGCCAGATAGTCCACACAAGGCAGAATTCCGAAAAAAAGCAAAATTCCCTTTTCAGCTAATCGCCCGAAAACATGAATATTCAAAGTGGGTGATAATATCTGAATGATGCGAATTCTCATTCTGAATCTCAGTGCGAGTTCTGCCGACGAAGTCAATAAAGCGCTGGCCGGCCAGGGATACGAAATTGCCGTCGAGGCCGGACTGGATGTCGAGCAGATTGAATCGCTCGGACCCGAATTGCTCATTACCGAAGCTACACCATCGGACCTGAGCTGCTGCGGAATCATCACGCAAATCAAGTCGCGGGAGCAGACGAAATCGATTCGCGTGCTGATGGTCGTGCAAGGCGGCGCGCTTGAGCGCGCGCGGGCTCTGGACCTTGGCGCAGATGACGTCATCTCCGCTCCATTCGAATCTTTGGAATTCGCCGCCAAGGTCCGCACACAATTTCGCGAACGCCAACCTGAAGTAGAACTGCGGAACAAGCTGAAGCAGGCGGAGGAAAAAGAGCATTTAGCGGGGCTCGCGGTAGAAACACTCAGCGGTGGCGCGGTCACGCGGAAGCGGCTATGGGTTCTTCCGGCACTCTTTATTCTGAGCATTGTCGCGGTCCTGGCGGCGCTGGTTACTTCCTTGACCTACCGGCGTAGCCGCACGGACACGCTGCAACTCAAGGCAGAAGTGGCACGGTTGAGCCGCGGCGTTGTGCAGCAAAGCGACCTCTTGCGCCGCGCGGAAGACGAACGCCACAGCCTAGAACTGCAGGGAAAGGCTGATTCGGCCGCTCGAGCATCGCTCGTAGCGCAATCACAGGAGCTCCAGAAGAAAATGGCTGCGGAAGGTGGCGGCGCCAATAGCGATCTTCAGAAACAATTGCTCGACACGCAAGGCAGGCTGAACCGCCTTGAGAGCGAAGGCAAGATTGCGGAAACCATCGTGCGCTCCTATGGCTCCAGTGTGTGCCTCTTGCACGTCGTCGTGGAATTTCTCGATCGTGGGACCGGAAAACCCATCCTCATTGCCGTGGACGGACTTGGCAAACCGCTTATGGATGACAAGGGTATGGTTCAGCTGGATACTGACGGCAGCGGACCGCATTTGCAGTTAGATGTTTTCGGGACGGGATTCCTCGTTCGGAAGGACGGGCGATTGATTACAAACCATCACGTCGCCGAGCCGTGGTGGGGTAACGACGAGTTGAAAGCGCTGATTGACCACGGCGCTTCTGCGTACGCGCTCTCCTACATGGCGTATTTTCCGGGAAGCCAAAAAGGAATTTCGGCAAAGCTCGACAAAATTTCCACGCAGGCCGACGTCGCGACGCTGCGGCTCGAAGGCGGCCTGCCGGCACGCAGCACGCTGCTGGATCTGGACGATCGGAGCGACGCGAGTGTCCCGGGCGAAGCAGTAGTCCTGATTGGCTATCCCACAGGCATTGAGGGAATTCTGGCGCGGGCCGGACCAGACGCAACGAAGGAGATCACTGGAAATACCTCCGAAGTTAAACAAATCGTCTCGCATCTGGCCGAGCAAAAATTGATTCGGCCAACCACCACGCAAGGACACATCGGCGACGTTCTGCAGGACAAAATTGTGTATGATGCTGCGACAACTTCGGGTGGCTCTGGCGGGCCGCTCTTCAATCGAAATGGAAAAGTGATTGGCGTAAATTTTGCGATATTGAATGGATTCGGCGGCTCAAATCTTGCTGTTCCGGTCAAATATGCCAAAAACCTGTTGAACTAAGCTTCTTTGAAAATGAAACTTCAGCTTTGAATCGAATGGAACAACTCTACGACTTAGTTGCGGCTTCCCGTCTTCCGTTTCGTTTGGCTGGCGGCTTCGGCGAGCTGGTCGTCCATGATCTTAATTTCCAGGGCCAGGCGAGTATCCATTGGGTGCTTCAGATATTGCTCGAAAAGTAACTCCCTCTTGGCCTTCAATTCGTCGCGTTTCCTCTTCTCTTCGATCGCAGTTTCTGACAAGTCGTTGAACCTCTGTAACCAGTGTACGGCATTTCGCTGTCGAGATAATGGCTGCGTGCCAGGCTCAAGCCTATCCAACAACTCCAATGGGGTCCTATGGTTTTGTTTCCGGTAATTCCTGCGGCCCTTTATCCGGGTTTTCTGCGGGTGCGTGCAAGATGGCGCGACGCTCGATTTCCTTCCGAGGCTGGGACCGATGTGCATTAGGGATTGTAGCTGGATGATTTGCCGTTAGAACGCTTTGGAACTTAAATCTGCGCTACGTTCAGATGATGTCGCCTGGCCAATCGCGGGACATCAGTTGCCGCAGTGAGACTGTACGCTAATCGAGCGATAGGGGCGGCCAGCAGTTGCGGCTTCGCTGAGTATCTTGTTGGTTGAAGAAATCCTTTCCCCGTATGCCACTTGCGATGACCAGTCCTGCGTGCACCTCTTGCGCTGTCTGGTGGAGATACCATGAGCCACGCGGATGAAGCGCTGCGAAGGTCCACGCTTTTCGGCTATGCCTTGGCTGTTGTCTCCGTGGGAGCGGCGTTCGCGTTGTCGATCTTGTTCCTTCGCTTCGATTCGCCTCTTCCGTTTACCGGATTTGCACTCTCAGCAATTGCGCTCACGTTTTCGCGCGGCCGCACCAAGCCTGGTATTCTCGCGGTCCTGCTTTCGACGCTCGCTCGCGGCTATTTCTTCCGGCCTGCAACTTCTGCCGTTCCTCGGATGCTTTATGATTCTGTGTTTCTGGTCTTTGCGCTGCTGATGATCCGGCTAACGCGGTCGAAGGACGAGCTTGAAGTGAAAGTCGCGGAGCGCACTGCGGAACTGACGGCGGCCAATGAAAAGCTGAAGCTTGAGATTGCCGAGCGCAAGCGCGTGGAGGTGCAGTCACGGACACTGATTGACGCAATTCCACAGCAGATTTGGAGCGGCCCGCCTGACGGTACACTCGACTACTGCAACGAACGTTGGCGTTTTGAAAAGGGACTGGGGCTTGAAGAATTACAAGGCGAGGGCTGGCAAAGTATGCTTCATCCCGACGACCGGAATCGCGTGCTCAAGGCTTGGCACCATTCGGTGACCACTGGAACTCCTTACGAGCAAGAAGAACGCCACCGGGGAGCCGACGGGATATACCGTTGGTTCCTGGCACGCGGAATACCGCAGCGAGATGCGGAAGGACGCATAGTCAGGTGGTACGGGACGAACACGGATATTGGAGATCGCAAGAATGCCGAAGAGGATCTCCGACGACTTTCTGGACAACTTCTGCAATTGCAGGATGAAGAGCGACGCAGGATGGCGCGAGAGTTGCACGACTCTACGGGCCAGGATCTCGTCGCGTGGCAACGATGCTTGGTCAACTCCGCACTTCCATTCCTTCGGTTGAGCGAAAATCACGTAGGCTGCTCTCGCAGTGCAAGGCCTTGGCGGATAAGTGCATCCGCGATGTCCGTACGCTTTCTTACGTCTTGCACCCACCGGTCTTGGATGACGCGGGGTTAAGGGACGCGATTCGCGACTATGTGAAGGGCTTCGCCAAGCGAGCTGTCACCGCATCTCGAACGCATGGCACGAGAGAGGGAGCTTTCTTTATTCCGGGTGGTACAAGAAAGCCTGACCAACATTCAACGCCATTCGGGAAGTCAACGAGCCAGGATACGGATTCATCGCGACTCAGAACTCACGCTGGAAATTAGCGACCTTGGTCAAGGACTACCTGTAGGTGTACCGAGTGGGAAAGAGGAGCCCCGGTTCGAGCTTGGTGTCGGCATTCCAAGCATGCGGGAGCGAGTGAAGTTGATCGGCGGGCGGCTGGATATCGATCCCACCAGTCACGGCGCAACCGTGCGCGTGACGATACCTCTTGGAGGCGACGAACATGAAAAAACTTCGCATTATGATCGCTGACGACCATGAGTTGGCGCGACGTGGTGCACGGGGAGTCCTCCACTCCCGACCCGGCTGGAGAGTTGTCGGCCAGGCAGCAAATGGCCGTGTGGCTGTGGAAAAAACAATAAAACTCAAAATGGATGTCGCCATTCTCGACATCAGCATGCCCGAACTGGATGGAGTCGAGGCTGTACGTCAAATTCGACAGGCAGTTCCGGATACCAAAGTTCTTGTGCTCACGATGCACGAGTCAGACCAGATGGTGCAGCGTGCATTGGATGCCGGCGCTCACGGGTACATTTTGAAATCCGACCTAACGGACTCCCTTTTGAAAGGTGTAAGCGCGGTTGTTGGAGGTAAGCGTTTCCTTGCGCCGAAAATATCCGAAATTGTGCTCGATGGATTCCTCAACAGAAAAAATCAGATTCAGCGAGAGAACCGGGCGGACGCACGAACAACTCCTCGAGAGCTTGAAATCATCCGGCTACTGGCCCAGGGAAAATCCAATAAGCAGATCGCAGCGCAGCTGGGAATCGCCGTCAGGACCGTTGAAACTCACCGGGTTAACTTCATGCTCAAGCTCGGCCTGCATTCTGTGGCCGAACTAATCCTCTATGCGATGCGCGAGGGAATCATTGCCGCGCCGAACGCAGAGTATCAGCCATAAGCCTCGCGGAATGAAACAGTTTGGTAGGGGCGGTGGGGATCGAAACTTGAATCTAATTTCACAAGTCCTGAGTCCCCGATTGTAACTCTCGGAAGTCCTTGAAAATAAAATACTTACACCTTACTTATATTTTCAATATCAATCACATAGGAGTGTTTTTGAAAACGAGTGCGGCGCGCGCGGACGGCAGCACAAAGGGCATGGCGCCGCCACACGAGTCGGCATCGCGGATATACGGCCTTTCCTCATCGGCAGAACTCTTACAATTTGATGGTGCGGTCCAACTGGGAAAATCCCTCCGATTCCGAAAAGAATATTCGTTGGACGCGTGAGTGCTGGAGCGCCATGAAGCCGTTTCTGATATCGAGTTCCTATGGGAATTACGTTTCTGACGAAGGAGAGGCGATCGCCCGCAAAGCTTACGGGGCCAACTACGACCGTCTCGTCACCCTGAAAAACAAGTACGACCCAACAAACTTTTTCCGCATGAACCACAACATAGTGCCAAACCGTTCAACACTCACAACAACAGGCGCCTAGGCCACAAGTCCTTGGACTGAACGAAAATTGCAAGGCTCCGACATCTTATTTCCTTTAACAGGAATAGAAACCGTTTTAAATTGCGTTGGCGCGAGCACTTGGTTTGGATACAGGTACGCAAGAGGGGCGCCGGGGATCGGACTAAAAGGGATGTTGATATTCCGCAAGCTATTGATTCCGTGAACGGTCAGAATCGTGCACTGAAAATCAATGTGAAAGGCCGGAAGGGCATATTGTCGCTTGATCGGGCGGCAGGCGGGAAGGGGCTCTACGTTTCTAGCGAGGCCCAAAGGAGGAGCCGAACCCGAACTCCTGTATGTCGATTTTCAGGGAGACTCCCTGGCCCTATGGAAAAATCGTGCTGGGAACTTCACCGCTGGGCTCCCCTCTCCAGACGGCCGCCACGTGGCCATCATGGGCCTATCTTTCGATGGCAACATCTGGATGACGGAGAAGTTTTGAAGGCACAAACGTGTGGGAGTCCCCGCGCTCTTGGACGTCGTTGTAAACCCTAATCATGCTGCGCTGTCACGGCAGAGGCCGTCGGCCACTCCTGAACGCCCGAAGATCTTGTCGGTGAATTCCATCCTTGGGCCGAGTGCAGACATGAAAGTCAGCACGGTGCTTCTGCATCGGAATTGATTTCTAGTTCGCGAGAGCGCTAAGGTGCCACCCCTGAGGCTCAATCTATTTCTTATTGCCGCCTTTTGCCGCCTCGCGAAATCGCTAAGTCATTCTGAGCAAATGGGATGGTTGGTAGATCAGCTTCCGGCTGGGGCTCGGAGCCAGGTGATGATTTGACGCCAGGGGGCCATCTCTGCGCCGCTCATCGGTGCTTGCAGCCAGAGAACCATTTTACGGCGAGCAACTGGGACGCGACTTCGGCCGCTTTCTATGGCCTTCGGCAGGCCAGCAGTCTCGATTTCCGACGGTGGGAGCCAATACGGGCTAACCTCTGCCAGGGACTGCTTCGCGCTGGCACTCGACAGGTGTCGCTCGCCAGTCACACCCGTAGTTGACGATTTTAGCATCACCCCAACCTGCTCCTGGAACGCTCTCATCGTTCTCAATACATTGCGCGCAAACCAAACACCGGCGACTAGGAATCCAAGTTGAATAAGGAGGCTGGCCGGGGCATACCAGTTGTTTTGATCCAAAGCGGTAAGGTCGCTCATGTTCTCACCTTGGACTGGGATGGCTTCAATTTACAGCCGGGCAAGGGCAGAGGAAACTGGTACAAAGTCCAAATAACGGGCAGGTGCATCTCCTTGCCCGGTAGGCCTGTCTGATACTCAAGCCTCAACATGTTCGTTGCGACTCGAAGATGAGAAGAAGGGCGGCGCGGATCGAACCCGGTCGCCCTTCGGTTTCTAAATTAATTGCGACGAAGAACCCGGACTCGGGATGCGGCTACATCACTCCTTGGCAATGACTTGACATTGCAGGAATCCAATTGTCGCCTTCTACCGGCTCGCCGATCCATCAAGTCTATATCGCGCAGGGAGATGTTTGTCTGGGACGTGGGATACAAGCCTGCAAGCCCGAACTGATTGTTGTCGATGCCGTGTGCAGACAGCATGATCACCACAACGTCTCTGCTGCCTTGACCGAAGCCTTGAGCGGCCGAACCCATAGCCAAGGTGCAGGTGAAGCCGACAGGTCGCGTGAGCTTAATGCTCCCTTGACCTCCCTCGCAAATCCGCAACTGATTGTTAGAAAAGGATTGCGCGTAGTGCGTCAATGGAGCGCGATAATTTTGATTCTCATAAGTTGTCAAAGACTCCCTATTTAGGTGCTTATGTGCAGGTGGTTGCGACTAAGCGGTATACCCATTTGTCGAGATGCAAGAGGCTGCTCCTCGAAATTCGCCTTTGACATTAAGATCCTGCTTACCTTAAGCGGTTCACTTCGCATTAAGCGCAAATTACAAATCCTGCCCTGCACTGGAAGAAATTCTTCCTGTACGCTGGAAAATATAAAAGTGTTTTACGTGACGAAGCCAGGA
>Ga0207646_10000473_pt1 | contig 53710 bp, 57 predicted proteins | sample KBSK5502metaG_FD_184343 | JGI IMG/M metagenome (GOLD analysis project Ga0207646, IMG submission 184343) | Corn, switchgrass and miscanthus rhizosphere microbial communities from Kellogg Biological Station, Michigan, USA - KBS K5-50-2 metaG... | ecosystem: Host-associated > Plants > Roots >...
CTATCAGCCAAAGTGTCAATTGTGAGCACACAAAGACGTGATCGTAACGGGAGCACAAAATCCGGCGGTGCGTCTTGCTGTCGCCTCCGCCAGCCGCCGGTGACGAAGTAGCGACAAGTCGACTGCCATCCGCAATGCCAGGCTCAGGCCAAAGCGAGTATAAGGTTCCTATGGCGGAGAAGCAGCTCCACGAGAGTAAGCAACAGGAATCGTCAGCACGCAATTAACTTTCGCGCGCCGCTGTCTGCCATTTACTGTTGCGGATGAAAACTAAACGGCCTTGACCCCTGAAACATATCCAACGGAGCAGTCCGTCCTGCATTGCGGCGTCAGATCGCTAGTTCCGATCGCCCGTTGGACTCGTCCATAAGTCGACGGTGCCGCGGGTGGAAAAGCCCGAGCTCCTTCATCTTGGAGACTAAGGTTGTCCGTTTAAGTCCCAAGCGGGCCGCCGCGCCAAACGGTCCGCCAATAACCCAATCAGTTGCCTCGAGCACCTGCAGGATCAAGGCTCGTTGCGAATCCATGAATGTGCCCTCGGAACGAGTCGCGGTGGACGCATCCTCTTCTGATCTAGGCAGAGGATTTGGAAGCACTCCGTCATCCGAGCGAATCACGGCCCGTTCAATTAGGTTTTGTAGTTCCCGCGCATTACTTGGCGATGGGTATGCCATCAGCGCATCCCTGGTTTTCCCCGGTATCCTGTCAATGCGCTTCCCCGTACGCCGGGCAAATACCTCGACGAAATGCGAGACCAAAAGTGGCATATCCTCTCGGCGCTCACGTAAAGGCGGAACGAGAACAGGAAAAACGTTCGGCCGACAATAAAGATCACTGCGGAATTCATTACGCGCAACCATCTGGGCCAGATCGCGATGAGTGGCTGCAACCAGACGCACGTTGATGTGATGCGTGCGGCCGCTGCCCAGGCGCTCGAACTCTTGTTCCTGCAAAACGGCAGAAGTTTTCGGCTGCAGGGCCAGCGGCAAGTCCCCGATTTCGCCCAGAAAGAGAGTGCCGGTATCTGCCATTTCGAAACGGCCAATTTTTTGCGCTACGGCCCCGGTAAAGACACCCTTCTCGTGCCCAAACAACTCACTCTCCAGGAGATCGAAGGGGATGGCAGCGCAACGCAATCATCTCGCGGATTTCCAATTGCAGGTAACAGCGATGTCCCAGGACCTGCGACACGGCGTTTGAGGAAGTCAAATCCGCCGACAAATCCCGGGCAAGTTCATAGCCGGGAACTTGCACCCGTTTTGCAAGCTCAAGAATCTCGCCCCGAGGCAGACTCCCATCCGCGAGGAGCGAAAACAGCATCATGAGGCCATCGGGTCCGACAAAACGCTCCAGCGGCAAGCCCTCCACGATTGTTTTGCGAGTTCTGAATTTCTTGCGGCGGTCGTAGCGGCAGCCTTGTCCTGCCCCCTTGGGCAGAACCGAGCCATGGTGAACAAGCTGAAGCCCACTCAAGACTTCCTCTCCGAGATCGCCCTCCGATGAGAGCCACTCTACCCAGCCGTCGTCGATGCTGGTGATGAGTTCTCCGCAAGAGTCACAGCGCCAACCATTGAATTTGTGCAACGTGGAGAGGTCTTTACCACTCATTTCTGTAATCCGAATTCACTCTTCGAGGCCATCAGAACCTCGGGTTGTGTCTGAAGCCACTCTCTAAACGCGACCGATTAGTCCTGGTTTATATATTCACCGGGAACATCGTCCTCCGGAAACTCGTGCGTAGTCACTTCGGAAACGCTAGGATCTTTGGAGCCCTCCACACCCAAGACAACGCCTGCCTCGAACGAATTGCCCTCTTCAAGCAATTCTTCGACGCTCTCAGAATCTGCCTCAGCATCGCGCGGCAAGCCTTGATCACCACCGGACTGTCCTGATGAAGAAGAAGTCGGTGCTAGTTGGTTGTTTCTCTTTTTCTCAGTCATATTTTTTGCTCCTTCGTTTCACCCGCGGAAGCAGAATCTCTGCCGAGCTTAGGCGGCGACTTTTCGTCGAATGCTCTCGCGAGACAGCCACTGCTTGGCGGCTTGAATGTCATCCTCGCCGAGCTCGCGTCCACCCTGGTGCCATGAAATGGTGACATCGGCGCCACCGCTTTTGAAAAGAGCGGCCAGTTCTTCAGCCTGCCCAGAGGGAATGAGCGGATCTAGGCGAGCGGGGCCGATAAACACCGAAAGACGGCTAAAATCCCGGATTAGATCGGGCACCAGCGGCACCATCGCCCGGAAAAGAACTGCACCTGCGAGGTAATGAGGGTGAAACAGAATCAAACTGGCGGCGAGATTTGCACCATTGGAATAGCCCACGACAATCAGACGTCTTCTGCTGAAATCGTATCTCTTGGAGGCAGCATCGATAAATCGTGCCAGTTCTTCCGTTCTGAACTTGATCTCTTCAGCGCCAACCTCGGTGAACCGTCGAAATGATGAAGGCATGCAGTTCTCGAGGACCTTGCCCCGTAATCCGAGGAGCGCGGCACCAGGCCACAGTTCGTTTCCCAGAGGTAGAAAAGCGTTCTCGTCGCCTCCAGTTCCGTGCAGGAGCAGAAGCGTGACCGGATCGGGAGAACCCGATTCCGCAGGTACCCACTTATGAACGAAAACTAAATCATCAGTCGGCTGCATAAGACTACGTCCACAAATCAACAGTAATCCGGAGCCCACCGCTGCGCGCCAAGGTTCATGCTCGTGCAGCACCCGTACCCACGGCAGGCTCTTCTGCCTTAACCAATGGCATGTTCACAAGATGCTCACTCAAGAACCAAGTTTGTAGTTCATTGGTGCGGAGCACTTCGCTCACAGCCAGATCGTTCGTGCCGTCATCGCCGAGCTGAGCTGCACGGCGCGCCAGGATTCGAACTTGGCGGATGATAACCTGATGAGCCTCAATCAAGCGCGACAGTTGAACAGGAACTTCTTCGCGACCGCGAGGTGGTCGTTCAATCCGGGTCGTTTCCGCCACATCTGCTGCCATGGCCAAACTCACACCTCCAAGCGCCTGAATCCTTTCGGCAATCGAGTCGACCAGTTCGCTTTGTTCGCTGTAGTGCTTATCGAAGAGCAAATGCAACTGATAGAAGGTAGGGCCGGCAACCTGCCAGTGAGATTTTTTGTACAGATCACGAAGAGTAATGGTATCCGCCAGCAATTGGTTTAACTGTTCCGTCATCTCCAGGCGCACAGGCTCTTCGAGTTCGAGCGGCAGAGCGTGGTTGACAGTTCCGTACGACTGAATCTCCGGCGCACGTTGATGGAGGCGGGGCTGAGCGTTGATGCGGTGGTTGGTTCGAGTGTCAATCTGTTTTGTTGCCACAGTGCTTCTCCTTCCAGTCCCTGATTAACAGTAGCGACTACTCTGTGTCGCGGCGATTCCAGATCACAACCCTTCACATGCAATTGCCATTGGCTGCCAGAGCCAAAATGATTCGCGACCGCATTGGGTTCTCTTCCGCGGCGGGTCACAAGCCGCGGTGTTTGCACCCTTCTCTGCAACTGAGAGACCGAAAAGGGGAATACAAGTTCCTCAAGAAGTTGGAGGGTGTCCGAACCCGGGTCGGATGTGTGGTCCGCGTTGACTCTTACCGTGCAACAGTCGACGTCATGAATTGTGGAAGCCCGGAAACCTCGCTGAACGTGCATGGCTTGCCAACGCGGATTTCAACAGGGCCAGAGCCGCAACGGAATTCGCTTATTCAATTCGCGGTGTCTCCATAACAACGCGGAGGCAGTACACAGTCTCTATTTCGTCACGGCCGCAACTTGCACATGCCCTCATGGCAATCGCCGTGAATTCGTGGTCGCCGCCGCCCGTCGGCTCCACGCCCGCCTCAGAACAGCGATGCAGACGGAACCAGCCTGCCGTTTCTGCGGTGAAACACGTTTGGAAAGTCAGTTGCTGACATGAGCTGCGCAGCGACACTCGCTGCGAGGAACTCACAGTGACTACAAAAAAGATGTCGCCCGTCGAGAACAATGAGGCCATCGCTAAGAGGAAGAGCGGGCAGGAGCTGTCGAGTTATGCGCCAACAGACTTTGAACTTGCCGAGTCCTTCGGCGGCAGCTCGGAATACTTGCCCTTTTTGAGACCGCCACTTTGGCCGTTCAGCTTCATTTGTTTGTTTGGACAGGAGGAAGAATAAATGGGTCGCATTGCATCGCTAATTGTCGCCCTCGTTGTTTTAACGGGCCAGCAGCCGGTCCGTTCCCAAAGTAAGGGCAGCGCCAACGGCTTTGATCTGGTCGACAGCACGGGGAATATTCGCAAGCCGGCCGATGTTAGAGATCTCTATCAGTCGCTTGGAGTATATACACCGGTCGATCTCAACAACAACACCGAGATGCACTACACGTATGCATCGCCGGGCACAGCCGAGTATTACCGCAAGACTGGAAAGTTCGCGGACGGAACCGTATTAGTGAAAGAGGTCTTTGCAACTGATCACGCGCAACTGACGACCGGGGACGCACATTGGGCTACGGGAACGAAAGTGTGGTTCGTCATGATCAAAGACGACAAGGGACGCTATCCCGGCAATCCGCTGTGGGGTGACGGGTGGGGATGGGCGCTGTTCAAAGCCGACGCACCCGATAAGCAGGTCGCAACGAACTACAAAAAAGACTGCCTGGGCTGTCATGTTCCAGCGCAGTCAACCGATTGGGTATACGTACAAGGCTACCCGGTCCTCAAATCGAAATAACCAGAACGGTCTCGCAGAGACTCATTCGAAAAACGTTCAGAAGGAGAATTGCAATGCAAAAGTATCTGTTGCTAGTCATCGTGGGACTTGGACTGACCGCCTCAGTTGTATACCTCGTGGTCGCGAAACCGGTGGCGGCGGCCCAGACTGAACAGTCGAGCGCCGTCTTCGATTCTGACGGCAAGTTAGAGTTGCCAACCGGTTTTCGCAAGTGGGTTTTTGTGGGTGCCCCCTTAACGCCCAACGGCCTCAATGATGGAAAGGCGAACTTCCCCGAATACCATCACGTATACATCGAACAGAAAAACGTCGATGCGTATCTGAAGACGGGCCAGTTTCCCGAAGGAACGGTCATCGTAAAGGAGCTGACGCGGGTTCTTGATCCGACGTTTCCAGACGGCTCTCGCAAGGAACCTTCTGGGCGCGGGTACTTTAATGGCGAGTACAACGGCATCGACCTGACAGTAAAGGACAGTAAGCGTTTTGCAAAGACAAACGGCTGGGGCTTCTTCACTTTTGGGCATCATCCAATGCCGTATGACAAGACCGCAGCTGAAAAGTCCGTGACCGAATGTGCCGGATGCCACATCGCCAATGTCGCCGCCACAGACATGACATGGATTCAGTTCTATCCGTTGCTTCGTGACAAGCCAGGGTACTAGTTAGTGAGATTTCTATTCGCGTGGCTGAGCCACGCAACAAATCGAATTCAATTTCAAAGGAACAAAAAGGAGATGAATATGCCAAAGGACACGAGTATGTCGAAAGAAATGGGAATGTCGAAAGAGATGGGGATGTCAAGAGAGATGAGCATGAACGGTCGTGGCGGCCATCTCTACATGCAGACAAATGAGGTCAAAAACGCGATCATTCACTACCATCGTTCCGCCAACGGCACGCTCACAGAGGTGGAACGTGTTGCCACCGGCGGTGCCGGCTCGGGGACTTTCAAGCCGATCAGCGGCCAGGAGAGCGCGCCCAACTCCTTTGAAGGCGCAGGTAGCGTCATCCTCTCACCAGATCGAAAGTTCCTGTTCGCAACCAACGGCGGCGACAATTCCATTTCCAGCTTTGCCGTGGGCTCTCAGGGCAAGCTCACGCTGATCGACAACAAGCCGACCGGGAACGCCGTGGAAGGAAAGAGCGGCACTGCCAAATCGCTGGCATATTCTCCCTCTAAGAACATGCTTTACGTGGTCCACTCCTTCGGACCCGATCATGTCCGGATCATGTCGGTCTCCACTGATGGCAAGCTTACTCCGCGCATGGAGAAATACACTTGTAACACGCCAGACAAGCCGCACCGAGTTCCAACTATGGGTGTGCTCTCACCGGATGAGAAATTTCTCATTGTTGGCACCACGTTCGATCTGCCCATTGCAATATCAGGCACTTATCCCGACGGTTCCCCAATCCTTTGGGTGCCTGGCCCGAACGGCACACCAGTGTCAGTCGCTTCGAATGCGCCAGATCCCGACGGCATAGTAATCCACCGTGTTAATGCCGACGGCACGCTCAGCAAAGGCTCCTTCCAGGATGGAGGAGGCGGTTCTCCGTTCTACATCCAGTTCCTGCACAACCGGCCGGATACGTTCATTATCGGATATGCCGTCGGCGATGGAGTAGCCTTGGCCCGAATCGACGAAGATGGCAGAATTGGCGTCGGCAAGGTCGTGCCGATCGACACAAGGCGAGGCAAGATCGCTGAACTTTGCTGGCTATCCCTCTCCCCCGATGACCGACGCTTGTACGCTACCGTTTTCGGGTACAGCGACATCACCACCTTCGATATCGACGACGGCCTCGAGATCAGAGTCGCGAAGGATCCTGCGTGCCCCGAGGTCGAGGGCGATGGTACCTTCAGAGCGCTTTGTGGAGACGTCAGCAGCGGCCCCAGTGACAGCTGGGTTTCTCCGGATGGTGAATACCTCTATCAGATCTATGGGAATGCGTCGAAGTTGGTGGGGTACGCCACCAAGCCAGACGGCTCGCTCGAAGAAGTAACCAGTGTCGCCATCCCCTACAACAGCCCGGAGGGGTTGGCGGGGTTCTAATTCCGGTCAATCGGGCGGAGGGAACACCCTAAAGGAAGAGAGAAGTATGTTGGAGGAGGGGAACATGCATAGCGAAGGCCGGGGGCCCGTAAGTCGTCGGGCGTTTCTCTTGACGGTAACGGTCGCGGCAATTGCGGTTGCCGTGGCCGGTGGGGTATTTGCCGCTCGACAGAAGGCCCCCGGCCTTGCGCAGGTGGGGATGTCGAACGAGATGGGTATGTCGCATCCTCATGGCGGGCACCTTTACATGCAGACGAACGAGACCAGGAACGCCATCGTGCACTATCGCTGGTCTGCGAACGGGGCGCTTACCGAGGGTGAACGTGTGGTCACGGGCGGAGCCGGTTCCGGGGAACTGAGCCCCATCTACCACGTTAACCGGCCGAACGACTTCGAGGGGGCTGGCAGCGTCATCCTCACCCCGGACCGGCGGTTTCTGTTTACTACTAATGCCGGCGACAATTCAGTCTCCAGCTTCGCGGTAAGCAAAGACGGGGAACTCACACTGGTGGACACGAAGCGGACGGGGAACGTAACAAGCGGCGGCGCTAAATCGCTGGCGTATTCCCCGTCGAGCCGCACGCTTTACGTGGTGCACACGTTCGGTCCCGACCATCTGCGGCTGATGTCGGTCGACGGCGAAGGCAAGCTTACGCCGCGCCCGGAAAAATACTCCGTGAACACCATGGAGTGGAACAATCGTGTGCCCACCATGGCCGTGCTCTCGCCCGACGGGAAATTCCTCTTTGTCGGCACGACGTTCGATGAGTTGCCCAGTAGAAAAAATCCGGACGGCTCACTGATTCTCTGGATCCCGCACAAAGACGGCGCACTGCACGTCATCGCTTCGAATGCACCGGACCCCGACGGCATCGTCGTATTCCCCGTGGGCGAAGACGGCGCGCTCCGCGAACCCTCATTTTACGACGCCAGAGGCGCTTCTCCCTTCTACATCGCCTTCCTGCACAACCGGCCGTATACCTTCGTCGTCGGATATGCCGTTAGCAACGGAGTCTCTATTGGCAAGATTGACGCTAACGGCAAAATCTCCGTCAGCGCGCCCGTAACCCTCGACACGAGCGCCGGCGTGCCCTCTGAACTATGCTGGCTCGCCGTCTCCCCGGATGACCGATGGGTGTTCACGACGAACTTCGGTTACAGCGACATCAGCAGCTACCACATCGACGGCGACATGCTCTCTATTGCAAAGGATCCCGCGAGCCCGAAGGTCCCGGGAGATGGCACTTTCCGAGCAATCGATGGAGTGGTTAGCAGCGGCCCAAGCGATAGCTGGATTTCGCCAGATGGGGCGTTTGTCTACCAGATCTACGGAAATGCCTCGAAGTTGGTGGGTTACGCCACCAAGCCAGACGGCTCGTTAGAGGAGGTTACCAGTGTCGCCATCCCCTACAACAGCCCTGAGGGGTTGGCGGGATTCTGATCCCGCTTTATGGGGCAAGTCGTCGAGGTTTGCTTCGGACGCCGGGCGTGCATCATGGGCCCTGATCACCCAATGTGGACGAGCACATCATGAGACTACCGTAGAAAGGAGAATTCGATGAAAAGTGTTGCTTTCTTGATATTCATCACGGCTCTCATCTACGCTCAAATGCCAGCATCGCGCCCTACGAAGTCTGACGCGGAGAAGATCGCATCCGCGATGCGGGCGGGTCCAAAATTTGTCACGCAAAATGCAACGGTGCTCGACTGGCCGACTTCGCCCGGCGGCGAGTTCCGCGTTCTCCGGGATGGCACTAGTGGGTGGAGCTGTCTTCCGGGTCGTCCCGAAGCTACCCATGATGAACCTGGCTGCTTTGACCAGGTCTTTCTGCAGTTCATGAAAGACAGTATGGCCGGGCGCACGCCCAACGTGCAGAGCGTCGGAATTTCATATATGTACGGCGGCTTCTGGGTAACAAACAAGTCGCATGCGACGGGAAGTGGCAATGAATTCCACGTTGGGCCGCACATCATGATCATCGGTCTGGATCAAAAGATAATACAGACATTGAACCATGACGGATCAAATGGTGAGCCTTACGTCAACCATCTTCCGGGCCACACCGAGCTGTACCTGGTGATCCCGATTCGTGAGTGGGATGATGCACAAGAAGTCAGCGCTGTTGATGCGGCACACCGCTAATTCTTGGTATGGACCATTGCACCTTCATTCCCAAGCAAACCGGTCGCTGCAACCGAGGTTCCGCGTGATGTTACCACTCGATGTCACCGACCGGTTGGATCTTTGTCTTGCAGAGTCGAGTACGAAGCATCCGTCCGATAAGGATCTGCAGCGCGCGGACGGATTCGGCCGGATCGTACTAAGTGGCTCCGAAAACGGTACCCGCATCGAGGATGTCTTTGAACGATCTCCGATTCGCATCATGTTCCCAAGAACCGAACATCGTCGAGTGGAAGAGGCTGTCATTATTAATACCGGAGGAGGCGTTGCCGGCGGTGACCGGCTCGAATGTTCTGTGGCGGCGCTACCTGGCGCCTCGATTGCGGTGACTTCACAAGCAGCGGAAAAAGTCTATCGGGCGTTGCATGAACCGGCGCGCGTTGTGACCAAGCTGAAAACACAGATGTCCGCCAAGCTTGCATGGCTTCCGCAGGAAACAATCGTATTCAATCAGGCACGTCTTCACCGGACGACCGAGATCGAACTTTTCTCTGGAGCGGAGTTGCTTGCCCTCGAGTGGCTTGTCTTGGGGCGTACCGCCCATGGCGAAGTCGTGGTTGGCGGCAGCATAACCGACAGCTGGTGCGTGAAAAGAGACGGTCGGCTGGTCTGGGGGGACAGTTTTCGCGTCACCGACGAAATCTATCGGGATCTTAAGAAGAAGGCCTTGCTCTCAAATCACAATGCGATTGCAACACTGATCTATTTCGGACCTGATCTAGACAAACGACTAGACTTTTTACGCGAGATTATTCCTTCCCTAGGATGCAATTGTGCTGCGACGTTGGTAAGCGGACTGATCGTCGTTCGATTCGCCGCGAAGGAGTCCTCAGATTTGAAGCTTGCCTTGCGCAGTTTTCTCGAGCAATTTGGACCAGAACTCGGCTCCGGACCCTTCCGAGTGCCAAAAATGTGGTCATGTTAGAAATTGCCACAGAACGGAGAATTTCATGAACCTCACGCCGCGTGAGAAAGACAAGCTGATGATCTCACTTGCCGCGATAGTCGCTCGGGAGCGGCTTAAGAGAGGGGTCAAACTTAACTATCCCGAGACTGTTGCGCTCATAACCGATTTTGTCCTGGAGGCGGCGCGCGATGGCCAGTCGGTTGCTCAGCTTATGTCGGACAGCCGCAAGGTCCTGAGCCGTGACCAGGTGATGGAAGGCATCGCCGAGATGATTCCCGAAATGCAGGTGGAAGCAACTTTCCCTGATGGAACGAAACTCGTGAGCATTCACGACCCAATTCGGTGAGGCGAGACTGTCATGATACCGGGCGAGATTTTTGCAGCAAGTGGCGACATCGTTCTGAACAGGGACAGAGCTGCCATCATTATTAAGATCGCAAACACTGGCGACAGGCCGATACAAGTTGGCAGTCATTACCACTTCGCTGAGACCAACTCGGCTCTCCGGTTTGATCGGAAAGCGGCGCTTGGATATCGCTTAGACATTCCGGCGGGAACAGCCGTGCGCTTCGAGCCGGGTCAGTCCCGCGAAGTCTCGTTGATTCCATACGCAGGCGCACGGCTGGTTTATGGCTTCAACAAGGTGGTGATGGGAGCATTGCCGCAAGGGCCAGCGAGGTAATCGAAAATGACTAACAAAATGAACCGCGCTGCTTATGCGCAAATGTTTGGCCCGACTGTCGGCGACAAGGTGCGCCTCGCGGATACTGAGATCATCATCGAGGTAGAGAAGGACTACACGACCTATGGCGAGGAGGTGAAGTTCGGCGGTGGGAAGGTGATTCGCGACGGCATGGGTCAATCGCAGCGTTCGCGCAGTGAAGGCGCAGTCGACACGGTAATTACGAACGCTCTGATTCTCGATCACTGGGGAATCGTGAAGGCAGATATCGCGATCAAAGACGGCCGGATTGCTGCGATCGGGAAAGCTGGAAATCCCGATGTTCAACCGAACGTCACCATTGTGATCGGACCGGGAACGGAAGTGATCGCCGGCGAGGGCAAGATTGTCACAGCTGGCGGCATCGATACCCACGTTCATTACATCTGCCCACAACAGATCGAGGAGGCTCTTTATTCAGGCCTGACCACCATGATGGGCGGCGGGACTGGACCTTCAGTCGGAACCGGCGCGACCACCTGTACTCCAGGTCCGTGGCATATTCAGCGGATGCTCCAGGCGGCCGATGCCTTCCCCATGAACCTCGGCTTTTTCGGTAAGGGCAATGCGAGCTCAGCAACTGGTCTCGTTGAGCAAATCGAGGCCGGGGCATGCGGCCTCAAGCTCCACGAAGACTGGGGTACGACGCCCTCTGCCATTGACTGTTGTTTGTCTGTTGCGGATGACATGGATGTGCAGGTTCTTATCCATACAGACACGCTCAACGAGAGCGGTTTCGTCGAAAACACAATCGCGGCTTTCAAGGGAAGAACCATTCACACTTTTCACTCGGAAGGGGCCGGTGGAGGGCATGCACCGGACATTATCAGGGTCTGCGGCGAACCAAACGTTATTCCAGCTTCTACGACTCCAACGCGACCATACACTGCAAATACGCTTGATGAGGCCCTCGACATGGTGATGGTCACTCATCACCTCGATCGGCGAGTGGCTGAAGACGTCGCCTTCGCCGAGAGCCGGATTCGTAAGGAAACCATTGCGGCTGAAGATATTCTGCAGGATCTTGGGGCATTGTCGATCATGTCCTCAGACAGTCAGGCAATGGGCCGCGTTGGCGAAGTCATTATTCGCACGTGGCAGACCGCAGACAAAATGAAGAAACAATTTGGGCGCCTGGGTGAGGAGAAGGGTGAGAACGACAATTTCAGAGCTCGACGATATGTATCGAAATACACGATCAACCCCGCCATAGCTCAAGGTATTTCTACATATGTCGGTTCGATTGAAATTGGAAAGCTTGCCGACATTTGTATTTGGGATCCAGCCTTTTTCGGGGCGAAACCCGACATGGTACTAAAGAGCGGCACGATCGCGGCCGCGATTATGGGAGACCCCAACGCCTCCATTCCTACCCCGCAACCGGAATACTACCGGCCTATGTTCGGTGCGTTCGGTCGTTCTTTGACGGAAAGTTCCGTGACATTTGTCAGCCAGGCGCTACTCAACAAAGCGGAGGCGCTTGGCCTTGCAAAGAAACTCCTGCCTGTCTCCAACACGCGCAAGATCGGCAAGCGTTCGATGATTTTGAATAATACAACGCCTCGCATGGAAGTAAACGCCGAAACCTACGAAGTGCGAGCTGATGGCCGGCTTCTCACCTGCGAGCCGGCCAAAGTACTGGCCCTGGCTCAACGTTATTTCATGTATTGAGTATGACTATGACTACGCATAACGCTTCCATTCACGGTGATCCCACTCATCGCACCTCAATTCATCGGCCGGCCGGGGATTGGCCGACAGAAAAAGCTGCAGGCTCCCTTACTCTTGATTTTGACGCGCGCCATCGACGCCGCATTCGCCTGATTGGGGATCAAGGCGAAGATGTCTTGCTCGACCTTCCCCAAGCGGTTGCCATGGCCGATGGAGATGGCCTGCAACTTGAAGATGGCAGATGGCTCAAGGTTCAGGCCGCGGCGGAACTCGTTGTCGAAGTCAGACATAAAGATCCCAATCAGCTGGCGCGCCTTGCGTGGCATTTGGGAAATCGGCATTTGCCGACTGAAATTCGAGACCAGGTTCTTCGCATTCGGCCCGACCACGTGATCGAAGACATGCTCCTTGGTTTCGGTGCAGATCTTGTAAAGGTGCAGGTCCCTTTCCAGCCCGAAGGCGGCGCTTACACCGGCCACGGCCACCATCGCGCTCATCGGGAGGATGGGCATCATCATGAGTAATGATCTGCACAAGCCGTTCGCTCATCGCCTTAAATGACAGAAATAGACAAGCGTAAAACAGTACCTTCGAATGCTGCGCAAAAGAAGAACCTTTGGCATGACGATAAAATTTGACGTTGTTGTCATTGGAACAGGCGAAGCCGCATCTCAAGTGGCATCGGGGTGCCGGTCTGCTGGATGGCAGGTGGCAGTCATCGATTCCAGGCCTTTCGGCGGGACATGTGCGCTCCGGGGATGCGTCCCAAAAAAGGTTCTTGTCGGTGCTGCAGAAGCTGTTGACTGGGTCCGCCGAATGAAAGGAAAAGGGATTCGAGCCAAGGGGATTTGCATTGATTGGCAGGAATTGATGCGATTCAAGCACTCGTTCACGGAGCCGGTGCCCAAAAACCGGCAAGATGAGTTTGCGAAAGCCGGGATCACCGCATTCCACGGCCGCGCTCGATTCGCTGGCCCATCCTCGATTCAAGTAAATGATGAGGTGCTCGAAGGGCGGTATGTCGTTATCGCAGCAGGGCAAAAACCGGCCGACTTGAAGATTGCGGGGAGCGAACACCTAACGATGAGCGAACGGTTCTTGGAGTTGGATGAACTTCCAAAGCGGATTTTATTTGTCGGTGGCGGGTATATCGCGTTTGAATTCGCCCACGTGGCGGTGCGTGCCGGAGCGCAAGTCATCATCGCAGATCGCGGACCGCGCCCCCTCCCGCGCTTCGACCCGGATCTGGTCGATCAGCTTGTGAAGAGCAGTCGCGAGCTTGGGGTTGACGTTCAGCTCGGCACCGAAGTCATAGGCGTTGAGAAAGCCTCTGGCCAACTTGCTGTTCGAGCTTCCGCTTCTGGTCAGCAGCGCACATTCGAGGCAGACATGGTGGTCCATGCTGCGGGTCGCGTACCTGAAATCGACGATATGAACTTGGATGTAGCAGGAGTTGCACGGGACCGCCGAGGTGTAAAAGTCAATGAGTTCTTGCAAAGCATGTCAAATCCTGCCGTTTATGCAGCGGGCGACGCTGCTGCAAGCGGAGGCCCGCCCCTCACTCCGGTAGCTAGCTACGAAGGCAACATCGTAGCGGCGAATTTGCTAAAGGGGAATACCAAGAAACCGAATTATCTGGGGATTCCGACCGTGGTTTTTGCGATTCCTCCTCTAGCTGCTGTGGGGCTCAGGGAAAACGAGGCACGGAAGCAGGCTCTCAAATTCAGGGTCAAGACAGAGATGACTTCCAATTGGTATTCATCTCGTCGAATCGCGGAGAAGTATTCGGGTTTCAAGGTTCTCGTGGAGGAAGGCACAGATCGCATTCTGGGCGCCCATCTGCTGGGCATCGAGGCCGACGAGGTAATCAATCTCTTTGGAGTGGCGATGCGCTCACGGATGCGTGTCACTGAGCTCAGGGACATGCTGTACGCCTATCCGACGCGCGGATCAGATGTCCCTTACATGCTATAGAAATTTCTGGAAGATTGGAGAAGAGGAGCTCCATTATGTCAGATTGTTGCTCGGCCGGAGAACAGTGCCGTTTGCCGCCGGCGTCGCTCTTGAGACTGCAAAGCTGGCTTTCGCCTGCATTTCCCACCGGCTCGTACAGCTACTCTCACGGTATCGAATGGGCCGTAGAAGCGGGACACATTCATGATCGCAAAAGCCTTATTGATTGGCTGGAAGCAGATCTCTGTTACGGCTCAGGACGAAACGAAGCGATTTTCTTCATTGAGGCTTGGCGCTCGGCGACCGATGACGACTGCGAAAAGCTGCTTGAAATTGCGGAACTCGCAGCCGCCTTTCGAAGCACATCCGAATTTGCACTTGAAACATCGCAGCAGGCGACGGCCTGCCTCGCTACATTGCGCCGCGTGTGGCCCGATCCCCTCATAGAGAGTCTTTCAGAATTGCTCTCGGACCTCAGAATTGCCCCGGTCTTTTCGGTCATCCTCGGAGTTCGCGCAGCTCGACAAGACATTCCGGCGACCTTGGCTTTGCCCGCTTTTCTGCAGAGCTATCTCGCCAACTTGGTAACAGCCGGCGTTCGCTTGATTCCTCTGGGGCAAACTGACGGGCAGCTTGGTATTGCCGAGCTTGAGCCAGCAGTGCTCGCCGTGGCTTCCAAAGCTGAACAGGCAACAATTCACGAGCTGGGATCAGCCGCGTTCATGGTCGATCTTGCTTCCGCATCTCATGAAACCCAATACACGAGGTTGTTTCGGTCATGACTCATACTTCGAGTTCCGATTCTCATGCCCATCCTTTGCGTGTCGGTATCGGCGGCCCTGTCGGGTCCGGCAAAACGGCGCTCGTTGAAGCGCTCTGCAAGCGCCTCCGCGACACATACGACATTTATGTGATTACGAACGACATCTACACCAAGGAGGATCAGCTCATCCTTACCCGTGCGCAGGCACTGCCGGCGGAGCGCATTATGGGAGTCGAAACCGGAGGCTGTCCTCACACTGCAATTCGAGAAGATGCTTCTATGAACCTCGCCGCCATCGAAGAGATGAACAAGAAATTTCCGCACGCAGAGTTGTGCTTTGTGGAATCGGGCGGAGATAATTTGGCGGCAACGTTCAGCCCCGAACTGGCGGACCTGACGATCTACGTGATTGACGTTGCTGAAGGTGAGAAGATCCCCCGTAAGGGAGGTCCTGGCATTACGCGCTCCGATCTTCTCATTATCAACAAGATCGACCTGGCTCCTTTTGTCGGAGCAAGCCTTGGGGTAATGGAAGCGGACACGCTGAGAATGCGCGGGAAGAGACCCTTTATATTTACGAATTTAAAAAGCGGGGAAGGCGTCGAACCGATCGCAGACTTCATCATTCATAAGGGGGGCCTGGCAAAATCCGCCGCATAGCAAAGGCCCATCCCCATCAACGCCTTATCTGTCGAATCCGGAAAATCGGCTTACCGTCCTGCATGTCGCGTCGTTATAGCAACAGAAGACTTCTGCCAGACACTCACTCACCCGAACTTAGCAGAGAGCACCATTCGTGCGAAAGAAAATACTATTGGGAATGGCAGGGTATGTGCATGAGCAGAGAACGGAAGGGTCTCGAAATTTCACCTGGGAACGAGCTCATCACCGATCTCTGACCTGGATGACTGGGCGGGGAAACGCTCGAGGTGAATATGCGGCGTCCGGGAATTCTTGGCGGCTTGTTTGTGGCCGCGATGCTGACGGCTGCTCTGATTGGTACGTCGTTCTTCGCGTGGAGAGTGGCGGGACTGCCGTTTGTGCCATTCGACGTGTTCGACTTGGTGACACGCGTACTCCCCGGGGGTCTCATCGCCTTCGGCATCGGGACAATGGTGACCGTGATTCGGGCATTGCACCTGGGTCCGACGGCAGCGAGTGCGAAAACGGCAGAACAGGCAATGGCGATAACCGATGCTTTTATCGTCGCGCTTGTCGGAGGCGTCATTCTGTTCTTCATTCTTCGCGCTAGACGCAGAGGAAATGGACTTACCGTGGGACTCGCCCTTGGAGCTGTTTTGGGCATACCAGCTATGCTCATCAGTTTGCACGCGAGCAACACTGCCAGTGTTGGGCCGGTGGCGAGTGCCATTTGGATACTCGGGGCGTTTCTCGTTTGGGGAGTAGTTCTCGGCGCGGCGGAGGAACGGCTGATTCGTATAGATATGGAGACGGCAACTGATGCCATCGCTGACCGGGCGGTACAACGGATAGATCGACGGCGGTTCCTGATAACCCTGGGTGGCGCGACCGCTGTAATCACTGTCGGGGGGGCAGCTGTAGGGGAATTGGCCGGGTCGCGGCGCCGAGAGTCACTGATGGCGTTGGGAAGCGGCGAGTCGATGCGCTGGTCAGCTACGCATCCGCTGCCGAACGCGACTGCCGCGGTGCAACCTGCGCCCGGTACCCGGCCCGAATTTACTCCTCTAGAATTGCATTACCGCATCGATATCAATACGATTCCGCCGAAGATTGACGAGAGCCGCTGGCGACTGCAAGTCGCCGGCCTGGTTGAACAACCGCTGACATTCGCGCTACAAGATCTCCAGCGCTACGAGCCAATGCACCAGTTCGTCACCCTATCGTGCATCTCGAATCCCGTGGGCGGCGATCTGATCGGTACCACACGGTGGACTGGGGTGAGCTTACGGCGACTGCTGCCGGATCTGCGACTCAAGCCGAATGCGACCCACCTGAGAATCCGGTCAGCTGACGATTTTTATGAAATAGTCTCCTTGGACGCCATCAAGGCAGATCCGCGAATCATGCTCACCTATTCGTGGGATGGCGTACCGCTCACACGAGAGCATGGCTATCCACTCAGAATCTATATCCCCGACGTACACGGTATGAAACAGCCCAAATGGATCGAATCTATGGAGGCCACCGATCATTGGGAACCGGGCTTCTGGGTGCAGCGCGGATGGGATAGAGTCGCGCAAATACACGCGACTTCAGTGATCGACACCGTGGCAGTAGATATGACGATCATCCGCCCCGATCGCAGCAAACTGGTGCCGATTGGCGGGATCGCGCATGCGGGCTCCCGCGGAATATCGAAGGTCGAAGTGCAGGTGGACGGCGGTCCGTGGCAGCAGGCGCAGATACGCTCGCCACTGTCGCAGTTAACCTGGGTTGTATGGAGATATGATTGGCTGTTTCAGTCAGGCAATCACACCTTTACAGTCCGTTGTTATGACGGCAACGGCACACCCCAAACCGTGACACGAAGCCCGGCCGAGCCGAATGGGGCTACCGGCCTGCACAGCAGGTCAATGATGTTGTGATGGCAGGTGCGCATTGGCTTCTGTGGTGGTGCGAAGCGACATGCCAACTTCAGGCATGATCTCGAGACGACTGCAGTCGAAATAGCGTCACGGCGTGTCTTCGTCTCGGCGCCGAAAGGAAGACACGCTTTTCACGCCTTCAAAACGCCCTGAGACACATTTCTAGTGCACAAATGAACCCGCAGTGAGTAGTTATCGATTCCGGGATGCTTACGATTCAGTGGAATGTGACGTGCAGATGCGACTGAGTCAGCTTACGATGGAGTGAGCACTTTCGCGGCAATCGCGACTACTATAGGGAGTGCTACAACCAACGGCCTCGCGGAACAGACCTCCGGCAATGAGGGATAATGGCACCCTGGAACCTGCAATCAAGAATGGGCGGGTCACGTCTCCTACGCTACGGCTTCTCAGCGGCTTGCGTTGCAATTGCGATGGGGCTGGCACTTGTATTTCGGCACTACCGCTTCCGTGAGATCGCGCCACCTTTTAACTTGGCCATCGCCGTTGCCGCATGGTATGGAGGAGTGGGGCCTTCTGTGCTTGCCGTTGTGCTATCCGCCGCCTGCTTTGACTATTTCTTTTCCCCACCCGTATTTTCATTCGCAATTTCCCGCGAAGATTTTCCGTCTTTTTTCGTTTTCACGGCATGGGCGTTACTTATTGCGTCCTTCGCCGGCGCTCGGCGCCGAATCGAGGACGACCTTAGTCGTGCCCGCGACCGCCTTCAGGTTGAGGTGGAACAGCGCAAGCAGCGAGAGGGCGAAATTCGCAAACTGAACCAGAAACTTGCCAATCGGGCTGCAGAACTTGAGTCGAGCAACAAGGAACTAGAGTCTTTTGCCTACTCGGTGTCCCACGACCTGCGCGCCCCGCTTCGGCATGTCGTTGGGTTCTCGGAGCTGCTGCAGAAACAGGCGGCTTCTTTGCTGGATGATAAGAGTCAGCGGTACATAAAGACAATCCTCGATTCAGCCAAGAAAATGGGCAAGCTGATTGACGATCTGCTATCGTTTTCCAGGATCGGGCGGGCTGAAACCAAGAAGTCGCTGGTGAACCTCGAGCAGCTTGTGAAAGACGTCGTCTCGGAGATCGAGCAGGAGACGAGGGGTCGAGAGATTGCCTGGAAAATCGATGCCCTTCCAGTCTGTTACGGAGACCGCTCCATGCTGATGCTGGTTCTTGCCAATCTCGTTTCCAATGCGGTCAAGTTCACACGGATGCGAACGCGGGCAGAAATCGAGATTGGTTGTGCGGACGGAGACAATGATGACCTCGAGGTCTTCGTCAGGGACAACGGCGCCGGTTTTGATATGCAGTATGCAAATAAATTGTTTGGCGTGTTCCAACGGCTGCATCGGGCTGACGAATTCGAAGGTACGGGAATAGGGCTAGCAACCGTGCAGCGCATTATCCACCGCCATGGAGGGAAGGTTCGGGCGGAGGGAGCAGTAGATCAAGGCGCGACCTTTTATTTTTCACTGCCTAAAGCACAGCATTCAGAAGTGAGGGCTGCAAACGCTCTATGAACATACTGGGACGCATTTTGATTGTTGAGGACGATCCAAGAGACGTGGAACTTACCCTTACGGCGCTGGAGGAATATAACCTCGCCAACGCGGTAGTGGTTACGCGGGATGGCCAAGAGGCTCTCGATTACCTCTATCGTCGCGGCCAATTCCACAGTCGCTCCGACGGTAATCCCGCCGTTATGCTGCTGGATCTCAAGCTGCCCAAGGTCGATGGATTAGAAGTATTGAAGCAAGTCAGATCCGACGAGGACCTGAAGATGATTCCCGTAGTGGTGCTGACGTCCTCCCATGAAGAAAAAGATATGATGAGAAGCTACAAACTTGGGGTCAACGCCTATGTCGTAAAGCCAGTTGATTTTCACGAGTTTGTGAATGCTGTCAAGGAACTCGGAGTTTTTTGGGCGGTCATTAACGAGCCTCCGCCCGGAAGTGTCAGGAAACGCTGAAACTGCTATGAACCGTCCTTTGCGTGTCCTGTATTTAGAAGATGACATCGCCGACGCGGAGTTAGCGCAAGACACGCTCGAGTTGGACGGATTTGTCTGCGATGTGACCCGCGTCGAGACGGAACCCGGCTTCCGCGCGGCGCTACAGCAGGGCGGCTTCGACGTGATCTTGGCCGATTACGCGTTGCCCTCGTTCGATGGCTTGTCTGCGTTGAAAATCACACTGTGGCAACGGTCGGACCTACCATTTATCTTTGTCTCTGGAACTATGGGCGAAGAAGTGGCGATCGAAGCTCTCAAGATCGGGGCGACGGATTACGTTTTGAAGACGCGACTGTCGCGCCTTGTGCCCTCGGTGAACCGGGCGCTGCGCGAGGCACGGGAGAGCGCGGAACTGCGCCGTGCCGAAGAGGCACTCCGCCGAAGCGAAGCCTATCTGGCGATAGCCCAAAGCTTAAGCCAGACAGGTAGCTTCGGCTGGGATGTCGCCAGCGGAGAAATCTTTTGGTCGCTGGAAACCTATCGAATATTTGAAGTGGATCCCGTGACCAAGCCGACGCTGGAGTTTATTCTGAGGCGCGTCCATCCTGACGATGGTCTTCGGGTGAAGGAAACGTTCGAGCGAATATCACTCGACCGAACCGATTTTAATTTCGAGCACCGCTTGCTCATGACCGACGGCAGAGTGAAGTACCTCCGTGTATCGGGTTGCGCCGCGCGCAATTCATCTAGTGACAGCGATGTCGTCGGAGCTGTGACGGACATTACCGCGGCTAAAGAAGCTGGCCTCGCGCTTGAGGAACGCGAAGCAAAGATCAGGCGGCTTGTGGATGCCAACATCGTCGGTGTGTTGATATCGGACCTTGCAGGCCGAGTTATCGACGCCAACGACGCCTTTCTGCAGATGGTTCGCTACACGCGTAATGACCTCGCATGCGGACGTCTCAACTGGACGGAGCTGACACCACCCGAGTGGCAGGCTGCGAGCGCACGGGCCGTGGCCCAGCTCGAGGCGAACGGTACCTGTGAGCTCTTCGAAAAAGAGTACCTGCGTAGCGATGGAACGCGTGTGCCTGTGCTGGTTGCCGCCGCAGCAATCAAAGGGACAAAAACCGAGAACGTGGCGTTCGTACTCGATCTAACGGAACGCAAGTTGGCCGAAGCAGAGCGTGAGCGGTTGCGCCAGCTCCAGGTCGATCTGGCCTACATGAGTCGGGTAATCACAGTCGGACAGTTAGGGGTTTCGCTCGCCCACGAAATCAAGCAACCCATTGGGGCGGCGGTAACCAACGCGGAAGCGTGCGTGCGGTTACTTGATCGCGATGAGCCCGATCTGCCCGAGGCGCGAGAAGCTGCTTTGGAAATGGTCCGAGACGCCAAGCGTGCAGCCGGCATCATCGACCGTGTCCGCTCGCTATACCAAAAGGGTTCTTCAGAACCAGCCATGATTGACGTAAACGAAGTCATCGGAGAGATGGTCGTTATGTTGCGCAGCGAGGCAAACCGGCATTCCGTTGCGATGCGCGCCGATCTTGCCGAAGGGCTCCCCACAGTCAGGGCAGATCGGGTGCAGTTGCAGCAGGCTTTGATGAATCTCATGCTCAACGGTATCGAGGCGATGAATGATACCAGCGGTGAACTGAGCGTCAGATCCAAGACAACGGAGGATGGCCAATTACTGGTTTCGGTGAGTGATTGCGGTATCGGGCTTCCGGTGAAGCAAGTCGAGCGTATTTTCGATGCCTTCTTCACCACCAAGCCGCACGGCACCGGCATGGGACTGTCCATCAGTCGGACGATCATCGAGTCCTATGGTGGCCATTTGTGGGCGACTCCCAACGCCGAACGTGGTGCAACATTTCATTTCACACTGCCGACCAAGGTAAAAGCCTCCTCGCCTTCAGCCGCCTGACTTACGCTCATTGCCAATGAGAGCACCGCGACAAGCCGCGCGACACATTGAAGCGCACCATCCGCAATCGAGTCCCGTTCGTCAGGATCAAGGTACCGGATTGCTGACCAGACTTCTTCCCGATTCACCTGTTCGTCTTCCATAGGCGGTTCATCAAAAAACATTTCGACTCGCAATTTCTTTCGCGAAAGCGCGCTCCCGGAAGAAATTAGGACGGGTGCCAGGGGAAGAATTGTCAGCGCAATCACCTTTGTTAGACAAGTCGGCATGTTTTCTAAACTGGAAGAAGCCATCAGGCTAGTTGCTCGCCTCCTGCTGTTGTGCCGAGTCTACGCTTGAGTACGTCATACCGCGGAGGTCGAGGAATACGTGCTCCTGAGTATTAACGAGGCGGAGCACTGTTCGCTATCAACAAGATCGACCTGGCCTTCTGCTAGGGGCGAGTCTTTGGCGTAATGGAAGCGGACACGCTCAGAATGCGCGGGAAGAGGCCTTTGTTTTTACCAATTTGATGAGCGGCGAAGGGGTTGGGCGAGAAGGGTGGATTGCCCAAGAACACCGTTTTAGCATTACGGTTTATGTCGCCCGGTTTTGATATCTAACGTGGAAACTAATTGCTCGGCAGCGGCAGGCACTCTGACCTGATCCGAGAGCACGATCTGTTTAGCCTCCAGCTTTTCTCCATAAATTTGCTCGTTTGCTTTGTTGTCGGGTCGGATGGTTGAGCCTTCCAGAGAGATGCCGGCAAAGAGGCCACGGGAACGGGAATAACTCAAAATCTCTGAGCGCAGGGTGACGTCCGTCTCCGCCGAAGCATTGCGGCCGACTGGTCCTGCCGCAACAGAAGCATCCCCTCCCAACTTCACTTTTCCGGCAAGGATCCCGCGAGCGCCACTTTCATTCATGACCAGCAGCACGAAATCTGTAGCTTGTCCCCCGATCTGAAAGCCGAAGCTACCGCCCTCAAGAGCCATCATTGTCGGAGCACTCCAGGCTCCTGCGAAGTTTTCGCCTTTTCGACATGTCATCGCACCCCGACCATAGCTACCACCAACCACGAATGCGGCCTTCAACACGGAGGGGTAGACGACTACACAATCGGCCTTGTCGAGTAGGTCCTGCGGGATATTGTCGGGAATGTCGAGAATCTCCTTCAAAACTGTGCCACACTCTTTCAACCGGTCTTCATCCTTATCTTTATTGGCTGCCCGGGCAACGCTAAGGCCAGCCGGCTGGAGGATTAGGATTATGCCCAGCAAACACGCAATTAAGTTCTTCATCTCGGTTCTCCTTAGGCTGCGATAGGAAACATTCTTCAACATTGGCTAAATTCGTTCGGCAAATGATTACCTCTCGTGTTCCGACTCATTAGCTGCCCAGGCACATATCATTTGTTTATCTTTAGCTTCCAGCCGCGATTCACGATGCAGAACCCTATATGATGCCGGCGGCATTCTGCCATTTGAGACGACTCCGCAGATCGATTCCAGTTCATTATGCCGTTCGAGTGCCGTATACCTCGTCCACTCGGAGAAGTTCAGTTCTTCACGGCCTTCTCGCACATGGCTTTGGATCCACCACGAGATCGGCACTACGTGGCTGTACCATGGGAAATTCGTTTCATTCGAGTGGCAGTTCCCGCAAGCCCGTGCCAGCGTTTTTCCAACCACTGAGCCACGAAAAGGTTCCGCGTAGGGGTAATCACGCACGTCCGGAGTTGCCGAAATCTGTTTTCGCGAACGCGAGGTCCCGAAAGCGATCAGGGCGAGCGTAAGGAGAAGAATTGTGAGGGCAATCACCTTCATTAGAGAAATCGTCTCCCCTGTCGAAGCCGGGAATGGCCATTAGCCTAGTTGCTCGCCTCCTGCGGGGCTGACTCCACACTTAAGTACGTCATACCGCGGAGATCGAGGAAGACGCGCCCGCGGATATTCGAGCATCGCAGGAGCACGTGCCCGCAAAGCGGACACCGCGCGATGAGGCCAGGACATTGCATATACAAATGTGCCTCCGCGAACCGTTTCTTTGCTCCGCAATTGGCGCACTGTCCCTCTGCGCTCGTGATATCCACCGCGAAAACCTTGCTCAATTCACCTGCGGCAGCGTTACCGTCAAGATAGTTCATAGATGCGCTCATTTTCGTTCTCCTGTGGCGCCGAAGCGCTCTGTCCGGATCCTTTCGCGGTCCTGTCCGGCCGCGATCAGGAGGTCGGTTGCACGTTCAACGAATGATGTCGGGCCACAAACATAGCTGGTTGGGGCAAGGTTCGAGGGCCATGTACCGGTTGCGATTAGCGCGGCGTCGATGCGGCCGGGCGGGCGCGGCGAATCTTTCGGAGTAGCGCGCGTGTACGCGTAGGTGACAATTACAGAATTGTTCTGATCTGACAACGCCTGTAGTTCATCCCGGTAAAAAACTGCTCCCGGCTCTCTTACTGAGTACAACAATCGAAATGGAGCGAAACTGCCGGCCGAAGCACGCGAGCGAATCATGGCCATGAGGGGAACAATGCCCGAGCCGCCTGCCACCAACTGGACGGGCTCCGTTTGGTCTCTACGCCACACGAACCAGCCGCCAATCGGGCCTCGCAATTCCAGATCATCGCCGACCATGAGTTCCTTCGTCAGGTAGGGCGAGACTTCGCCGTTCGGCAGTCGCTCGACGGTGATTTCGATGCGCCCATCCGAGTTCGGAGCCGACGCAATCGAGTAAGACCGGACCGCAGAGTATCCGTCTGGAGCTGTCAAACGCACGTCCACGTGCTGGCCAGCGATCTGACCTGGCCAATCGCGAACTGTAAGTGCGAGCGTCCGCGCAGTCGCAGTTTCGTCGTGCACAGCAACAACCTTTGCGACACGCCACGTCACTCGTTCGAGTACCGCTGTTCCTTCCATGGATCCCCATAGATGTGATAGCCGAGGTTTTCCCAAAAACCCGGTTTGTCGTGGGGCATCAGCGTCATGCCCTTCACCCATTTAGCGCTCTTCCACAAATAAAGATGGGGAACGAGAAGCCGCGCTGGGCCGCCGTGTTCGGGCTCAAGATCGGCGCCGTTATATTTGAACGCAATCCAGGCCTGCTTGTTTATGACATCTTTGAGAGGGAGGTTCGTCGTGTAATCGCCATACGAACGAAACATGGCGTAGGGCAAATCCGTCTTTAGATCTCCCAGTAACACGTCGAGCGAAACACCCTCCCACGACGTGCCTAGTTTCGACCATCGCGTTACGCAATGGATATCAACCGTGATGGTTTCCGTGGGCAATTCGCGAAATGACTTCCAATCCCATCGCTTCAAAACGTTGCTGCCGTCATCGATAGTAAATTCCCAGCGATCAAGGGAGATGTGTGGCGTCGGTCCCGCAGACAACACCGGAAAATCCGTGGTGAGATATTGACCCGGCGGGAGTTTCACATCAGCTGCGCTGCGTCGACCAGAAAAACCCCGCGAGATGATAGCCATAGGATCTCCTTCTCAGCACTGACGTAGTTTGATGCTGCGTTTCGAACCGTCGAACAAACCAGCAATCGAGCTTCCAATCAATGTCGACACAGAATGTAAGAACTTCGCGCTTCCGGCATGGCTCTCGAGACTCAGCGCAGTCGAAATAGCGTCACGGTGTCTCTATCTCAACGTGCACAGCACGGGCTCACTGGGAGCGTCTTCGTAAATTCTAAACGGCTGTTCCCACGACGTTGAATCCACTGGCACAACGAGGCAGGACTGCACGCCATCCCGAGGCTTCATGCATTGGAACAGCAGTTGCACGTGACTGGCGATGGCGTAGGTTGCCAAGCAAAGGAGTGCATGTGACCTTCCTCGTAAGGGCTTTGATTAAGCTCGGTATTCTCAAGAATGATCTCGATTACCACTTGCTTCGCGCATCGATGGTCGTCATTTTTCTCTTCTTTGGCTATCAGAAATGGTTCCAGTATGAGGCGCAGGCTCTTCTCCCGTATATCGGTCACGGCCCTCTGCTCTTCTGGATGTATGCGGTCTTTGGTGTTCGGGGGGCAACCTATTTCCTCGGAGTTGCAGAGTGGCTGTTTGGGGCGCTTTTGTTCGCCGGATACTGGAACAAGAGATGGGGGATTCTTGGAGCTCTTGGCTCATGTTTCGCATTCATCGCGACCACGACGATCATTCCGTTTTTGCCGGACGGTTGGGCGGCTTCCGCTGGCGGATTCCCGGCCATGACCGAGAAGGTCGCTTTCCTGATGAAGGATCTCGTTCTTCTCGCTGTATCTGTCTATTTACTGCGGCAGGACGTGATAAGGGCTTCGCTGTTCAAGACGGCGGCATCCGATTCAAGAGCCACAGTTCGGCAGGATGCAAGTGCGACAGGAGCAGTCGCCGGCTGCTAGTGCTCCCATTCATCGGTAGGATGAACGTCTCCCAGAGACCTGGTGGTTCTGTCTTGAATTTCCGTTGTTAGAAGGATCCTCATCGTGATGGAGCAACTCATTCCGCTTGATCAAAGCTCGGCGTCGTGAAGCAAGGACCACAATATGTCTTCAACCTCTTTCAGTGAGCCCGGCGCCGACAAAGTTGTGCCAACAAACGGTTCAGGAACGCGGATGGCGACTGGGCGAGCGAGTTCACAAGCTGCTCGCCCTGCGCTGAAAGTTAGCGTTAAGAGGCTCGAACGGATCGGCCGCAATCTGCTATTGGCAATCGGCGAGGACCCGAACCGCGAAGGGCTCAAGATGACTCCGAGCCGCTTCGCGCGATGGTGGAAAGAGTTCATCGACTACGACCCTGGCACGATCGAAACCACGTTTTCCTTCGAATCATTTCGGACCGATCAAATGGTCGTCTGCGCCGGAGTCTCGGTTTTCAGTCTATGCGAGCATCACCTGCTTCCCTTCAAGTGCGAAATTTCCATGGCCTACATCGCAACCGAGCACGTTCTCGGGCTCTCGAAGTTTGCTCGCATCGCACACAAATATTCACACCGCCTGCAAGTACAAGAACGGCTGGTTCATCAGATCGCTGACGAGATTACGGCCATCACAGACGCGCGTGACGTGGCAGTCCTTGCACGCGGCGAGCATCTTTGCATGCAAATGCGCGGAATCAAAAGTGATGGACTGATGTCGACGAGCGTAATGCGCGGTCTTTTCAGAAGCTCCGATGCCCGGGAAGAGTTCTTGACATTGGCGCTTGGGAAGAAGAACGGAAAGTGATGACAGGGCGGCCAAACATTCGACTGATTCTCTCAGCTATCGATCTGAAATCGAATATTGCGACAATCGCCTCGAAGATCGCCGCCGACCACAAAGACACACGGGACGATCCGCTTGTTCTGATCATCGCGCTGAACGGGTGTATTCATGTTCGGCGCGGACCTGGCTCGCGCACTGTACGCACGGAAAGTGTCCTGCGTGATCGGATTTCTATGGTGCGCCACCCGCTTGAACCACGAATTGCTCCGCTAAATGTGATGCAAGCCAAAGCAGCTTGTGCCGGGGTAGTGTTTGATGAAGATCGACCCGGTGAAGCCCTGAGGTATATCCTGACGTGTTGACCCTACCACGAGAGAAGACTGGAGTTGAGGGAACTCTGCAACACGAGTCCTCGACGGCTGCGGGCTACAGTCAGCTCACAATCGATGAATATCTGCGCAAACGCCTGATGCCCGTGGAAGGGGCGATTCCGCATCTGACTGGCATCGAGATGTACGGGAATTCCATTCCCGCGGGAACCGTCGGCGGAGATGTTTTCGAGTACATAAATTTCCAGCAACGCTATGACATCCATGCTCGCATCGAGCGCGCTATAAAACTCTCGAAAGAGTTTCTTGAACCGTTAGGGGGCAGCACGCCTACACGTAATTCGGTTGACGATCATGTCGAATGGTTAAAGTCAAGACCGGGATTCAGATCCGAAATGGAAACGGAATACCGGGTAGCGAGGAGCTCGGAACAGATCCGAGTCGCTGAAGACTTGCAGGAGCTTTACACCACAGCCGGTGTGCTGCTGGTAGACGCTCAGGGGCACGGCATCATCTCAGCCAAGATTGCGTCAACGGTTCACGACACATTTCATGCATTGATGCTCGCCGAACTTGACCGGCGCGGAAAAACCACACCCGAGCTATTCGAGAAGTTGAATCTGCGATTGGCGCAATCGGTCACCGCACGCAATGCGCTTGGCAGAAGTGAAGACGAAAGCGGTCGGGAGATCGCCACCATGCTCTATGGGGAGCTGCGCCCGAACGGTCATTTTCGTTTTGTTAATTTCGGGCATCCGCCACCTCTGGTTTTTTCGGCTGAGTACCGCAAGTTCATGGATATCGGCAAAAGTCAGATGGCGCAATTCCTGGCGTTGGGCTTGCAGATTCCCGAAGATCATCCGGACCGTACCCGGTACTATTCGCTGCAATTCCGACAGCGGGCTAGCACGTCTGATGTCGCGGAGATTACATTGATGAGTCCCGGAGACATTCTTTTTCTTTACACCGATGGTGTTTACGATGGAAGCGATACCCAAGACCGTAGCAAACTCGAAGCAGTAATGCGCGAACACTGCCTGTCGTCAGCGAAGGACATCTGCAATGCGTTGCTTGAATTCGCCGTGTGTAAAGACGACTATCTGCTCGAAACTGGAAAAGAAGACGAGATTGATGACAAGACAGTATTTATCATCAAGAGAACCTGACCATCAAACATGGATTCCTTCATGTTTGCTCATGTAAACCATCGCAATGGGGTCGGATTGGTTTTCCAGAACGCCGTTGTACTCGCCGATGGCACCGGCGCCGCGACTGGGTCTTCACGGTCGGCGACGACGTCGCCCCGCCTCGCCAACAACGGGCTGACACCGCGCGCTCGTTAGTACCTGGGCTCGCGAGAACTTCGGTCGCGCCTGGCGTTCGCCGTCCACGGCTTGGCGCTGAGCGTGAGGTTTGCCCTTATGGCACTTCACTTGCTTGGTCTCACAGTTGAACTGTCCCGGAATTACATCGTGAGCAATATATGACTGAATCATTCTGAGGGCTTGATCTGATCACGAGGATTTCATGTTAAATGCAGGCGATACGGCTTTTCTCATGATGTGCACGGCAATGGTGTGTTTGATGACACCCGCCTTAGCGTTCTTTTATGGTGGTTTGGTGAGAAAGACGGATATCCTCACGATTATGTTTCAGACCTTTGTCTGTTTGGGCCTGGTTGCTGTCATTTGGGTACTCGGTGGCTTCAGTCTAGTGTTTGGTCCGGACATCGGCCAGATCATCGGCAATCCACTGACGTTTTTCGGAATGCATGGGATAGGTGGTGAAGCAAATGCGAGGCATGCGGCCACTGTCCCGTTTATTGTCTTTTTCGCTTATCAGATGATGTTTGCCATTATTGCTCCAGCACTTGTCACAGGCTCTTTTGTGAGCCGCTTCAAACTCACACCCTACATCTGGTTCGTCATATTGTGGACGGCGTTTATCTATATACCGGTCGCGCATTGGATCTGGGGTGGCGGCTTCCTCGCTAAGTTCGGTGTTGTGGACTTCGCTGGTGGGTTGGTAATACACACGACCGCGGGGTTATCAGCGCTAACGGTGGCTAAGTTACTAGGTCCACGTCGGGACGAAGAGCGGAGCACCCCGGCGGCAAACATACCTCTCGTCGCTGTGGGCGCTGGACTCTTGTGGTTTGGATGGTTCGGCTTCAATTCCGGCGGTGCCTACGCAGCCAACGCGCTGGCTTCCTATGCATTTGTAAACACGACACTATCAGGTTCGGCAGGGTTGCTGGTTTGGCAGTTCTGGACTTGGCGCGACACCAAGAGAGCATCGTTTTCCGGAATTCTGGTTGGCTCGGTAGCAGGCCTTGCCACGATCACCCCGGCAGCAGGATATGTTGAACCGTGGGCCGCACTAATCATTGGTGCGATTGGTGCCAGCGCCTGCTATTTTGCAAAACGTATTCAAGAGGAGTTGAACATCGATGATGCCTTGGAAGTATTCCGTGCCCACGGCGTTGGCGGTATTACTGGATCTCTGATGATAGGCATCTTTGGAGCGACCGCGATCGATGGTATCTCGGGCAGTGCACGCGAATTTCTTGTGCAGCTGCTTGCAGTTGTCGTAGTCGGGGCCTATAGCGTTCTGGTGACTTGGTTGATTATGAAAACGCTCAGGGCTGTGGGTCCGGTTCGGGTCTCCGCAGAAGAGGAAGCGCGAGGCCTGGATGAGGAGGAGGCTTACCACCTTGCGCAGTGATACTGCGTGTTCTCAGAAACGGCACGACGCACCCACCGCGCTTTCGAGATTATAGAGGCCTCTGTGTCGTAATGAGGCTTCTTCTCCGACCGCGCTATCGAGTCGCCATTGGTCGCGGCTACTCTCGGCGCCGTCCCTCTTGAATCGCATCACGGTTGTCTTACTCCAAACCAAAGTAAAACCCAAACACCGCCAACTATAAGCAGAAGGGCCAATACTGCGATTATGGTGGCTGCATTGGCCTCTTTGTCCTTCTCCCGTTCGTCAGGGTCAAGATAGCGAATAGCCGACCAGACTTCTTCTTTATGAATCTTTTCATCTTTCATGGGACCCTTGTGAAACTGCCAGTCTTCCCGATGCGAACCAAGCATCGGTGATCAACCCAACTAAAAAGACGCTCCTAGTGCCATGCGGATCATTACGGAGACGATGTTCTTCGAGTAGAAAAGGGCAATGACGGCCGCAAGAGCGGATTGCACAATGCTTTGCGGGATTCTGCGATGCTTCACGAGGTCATGCCCGCTCGGCAAGTCACCGTTTTCGTGGGGCACATGAAACGTTGCTGTGATTTGCGGCTTTTGTTTCGAAGCAGCGGTGTCTGACATGTGGCCTTCGAGGTTCGCGAGTGCTTCCTCACGCGACGCGAAGCCGAGCCCGAAGATGTTTGGAGCAGCTATGAGGTCGCGCAAGCAATCCTCATCTTGATGGGCAGTAACCAATCGTTCAGGCCTGTCCTTGTTGCTGGATGCCTGTATGACCGCGTGGCGCCCGCCTGGGCAATGAATATGGGCTTCCATAACATCACCATCAGTTTGGCTTCAACAAACCCTGACACTACCTGATGCAAATCGAATTCCAAATGGAGTTAGACCGAATGCCGACGACAAGAAAGGATCTCATCACGTGCTCGATCCGTTCGAAATTGGAGCACGGCGTTGTGAACAGGCGTCGGGGCGTCACTTGTCTAAACTGCGACACGGCGGCGCGGGGCGATCTCAGCGAACAGAGCCACTCTCGACACAGTGAGTGGCTAACCTCAACCCTGTAGCGCCTCTTCGCGAGTCGAAGCCTTCAGGTTGTTTTGGTAATGCGAGTGCATCAGTCAGGACGCTATGGGAAAACAAATTGGATTTTGCGACTTCAGCGTTCGAGCGACTGATAGATCTCGCGACGAAGCTACGTGCTGTGGTCACCGTTGGCTGAGTGTGTGCTCACTCCGGCTCAAGCTCCTATCGGGCCTTGTTTTGCTCATGATGTTCACCGTTCCGTTGCTGGCTCAGACAAATGCTGCCACGCCTGATGTGGGCAACACATTGTTTGAGATTCCATCAAGGCAGTATCTGTTCGGAGACTGGGGAGGCAAAAGATCGAAGCTGGCCGAAAAGGGCGTCAGCTTCGATTTCTTCTACATCTCCGACTTGGAGGCTAATCCGAGCGGCGGAATGCAACAGGCCCAAGCCGGATGGCCACGAATTCGCGGGACGATAGACATAAATTTTGATCGGCTCATCGAATGGCAAGGGCTCAGCTTTCACGCCACTGGACTCTGGCAATCGGGAGCCAACCTGGGTGCAAAGATTGGGACCCTGGCGAATCCCAGTGACTTGGTGAGCGCACACACAACACGTCTGGATTCGTTCTGGCTGCAGCAACTGTTCTTCAACAACAAACTTAGAGTAAGAGCGGGACAGTTGGCCGGCTTGGATTTTTACGGCAACCAGGAATACGGCGGCTCCTGGCTGATCGAACCGATGGGTTACGCGTTCGGCAACCTCTTCAGTACTATCTACGAGTCTTTCAATCCCGCGGGTACTCCAGGCGCCGAGATTCGCCTTGCGCCGACACGAAATTTCTACGTGAAGAGCGCCGTGATGGCTGGAAACCGGAACCCCTACCAGCAGGACCCTACGGGCTTCCACTTCCAGATTCGCGATACTCCGAATTTCTTGTTTGAAGCTGGATTTCTAGTAAATCAAACAGACGGTAATACTCCAAAATCGGCTCAGTCAGGCAAGTCCTATCCAGGCGAGTACAAGTTCGGAGGGGTTTACAACGGGGGCAAGTTTAGTGATCCTTCCGGGCGCGAGAGCAGCGGAAACTACCTGATCTATGGAATGGCGAGCCAAGCATTATTCCGCTCGGAGCCCGGATCGAATCGCGGACTCGATGCAACCTTTGGCTTTGATTGGAGTCCCGGCAATGTGAATCGGGAGAATTCCCAGATCACCGCGGGTGCTCGCTTCAATGCTCCCTTCCGTCATCGCCCAAAGGACCGGATTGCGTGCGCTTTCGTCTACAGCAAGATCAGTGATCCGTTCAGCGAGTTCGGAGTATTGCTGGGCGGTCCGAAGCTGGGCTCTGAAAAAGCATTCGAACTGAACTACTCCTTACAGGTGACGCCATACTTCCTGCTGCAGCCGGTGTACCAGTATTACGTCGATGTGGGCGCCAATTCCAATTTGCCGAACGCCCCGGTTTTGGGTTTCAGAACGAAGGTCACGTTTTGATCGGCTGGAGATCTATGAAAAGCAGAACCGAAGAACTCGACAATATCGCCCGTCAGGAATTTCAGTTGTGCGTCATCGGCGGCGGCGCGACAGGATCGGCCTGCGCCTTGGACGCGCAACTGCGCGGAATCCCAACGGTTCTGCTGGAAGCAGCCGATTTTGCGGCGGGAACCTCCAGCGCAGCAACCAAGATCATTCACGGCGGAGTGCGTTATCTCGAAGAAGCCATCAAGGAGGCCGATTTTCAGGAATACCACGTCCTGGTGCGCGCCTTGCACGAACGTGTCCGGATGCTCGAAAACGCGCCGCATCTCACTCGCAGACTGGAGTTTCTTGTTCCCAGCTATCACTGGGTTGATGTGGCCTACCTCGATATTGGATTGAAGATATATGACTGGCTCGCGGGGCCAGGTCGCATCTCTCCGAGCAAGTTCCTATCGCGAGATGAAACATTGGAGCATATGCCGGAGTTGAATGCTGAGGGATTGCTCGGTTCCGTGGCGTATGCCGACGGTCAGTTCGACGACGCGCGATACAACCTTGCGCTTGTGCAAACGTTCACCGTGGTCGGCGGAAACGCGCTGAACCACGCCAGGGTTACAGATTTTGTACGGGGTGCGAATGGGAAGATTTCCGGGGTCATAGCAAAAGACCATCTGACCGAGAACACGTTCACGGTTACCGCTAAAGCCTTCGTCAATGCCACTGGGCCTCTCTCGGACTCCATTCGCCAATTGGCCACACCTTCGGTGCAGAAGCGCATGCGGCCTAGCAAAGGTTCACACATCCTCCTTCCGCTGGATGTGTTCCCGACAGACGATGCATTGCTCATTCCGAAGACAGAGGACGGACGTGTTCTGTTTGCCGTCCCCTGGTGTGGAAGACTGCTGGTCGGCACGACGGACGAAGAGGTTTCGCCGGATGCCGAATTGGTCGTTACTAAGCAAGATGTTGATTACTTATTGCGGCACCTCAATCAATATCTGCACAGACCGGTTACCCCGGACGAAATAGTGGCCGGCTTTGCGGGCGCACGGCCTCTTGTGGGATCGGGAGGTACAACCGATACGAAGAAACTGGCTCGCGACGATGTAATCGAGGTTGATCCTGCCAGTGGACTGATCAGCATTATGGGCGGCAAGTGGACAACGCACCGCGCCATGGCGGAGGACACGATTCACACTGTGCAACAAACGTTAGGACTCCCGCAGATGGAATCAAAGACCCGCAATCATATTCTCTACGGCGGTGAGGGCTTCACCGACGACTACTGGAAGAGGCTCTGCCGCGAACATCCGATTTCTGAGGGAACCGCGCGTCATCTGGCAGCTAAGTTTGGAACCGCCTCCCAAAAAGTCCTTGAGCTGACAATCGATAACCCGGATCTGCTGCAGACGATTCTTCCAGGAGGTCGGGCGATCAGGGCTGAAGTGGTGTACGCCGTTCGATACGAAATGGCGGCCACGATTGAAGACGTGCTCGCGCGCCGGCTTGGGATGCAGTTCTATTCATGGAGCGACTGCGTCGATGCAGCTCCACTTTTGGGATCCCTGATGCAGAAGGAACTGCAATGGAGCGACGCGTCAACGCGTGAGGCGATCGCGACCTATACAGAGAAGATCTATCACTTGATAGAAACGGCAGGTTTGTCGCGCGGACGACATGCATCATCGCGAAGCGGACAGTCTGCCGCGGACTGAAAAGCAAAAAGCGCGTGCGCAATTCCACCGCACGTGACGAGAAGCTTTGGAGGAGCGAAGTGGCAGACTACATCGGAGCAATCGATCAAGGCACGACGAGCACGCGTTTCATCGTGTTTGACCGCTCGGGACGCACCGTGGCGGTCTCGCAGAAAGAACACGAACAAATCTACCCCAAGCCAGGATGGGTGGAACACAATGCCGAGGAGATCTGGCGGAACACACGCGCGGTTATCGCGGAGGCGATGGCGAAAGCGAGCCTCCGACCACGAGACCTGGCGGCGATTGGAATCACTAATCAACGTGAGACCACCGTGGTTTGGAGCCGAAAAACCGGCAAGCCGGTAACAAATGCGCTCGTCTGGCAGGACACGCGCGTCGCGGATTATGTTCGAGAACTCGGGGCATCAGGAGGGCAAGACAGATTCCGTGGCAAAACGGGGTTGCCGCTCACAACGTATTTCAGCGGTCTGAAAATCCGCTGGATTCTCGAGCATGTGCAAGCCGCTCGGGAAGCCGCAGAAGCGGGTGACGTCCTCTTTGGCAACATTGACACGTTTCTGGTCTGGAACCTGACTGGAGGCATCGATGGCGGTGCACACATTACGGATGTTACCAACGCCAGCCGAACCCAGTTGATGGATCTCAACACCCTGTCGTGGGACGCGGAAATTCTGGAGACGTTCGGAATTCCGCGGGCGATGCTGCCGACAATTCACTCCAGCAGCGAAATGTATGGGACTGCGAAGGAACGCGCGATAGAAGACGTCGCCATCGCTGGAATACTCGGGGACCAACAGGCCGCACTGGTGGGCCAGACCTGCTTTGATCCCGGGGAAGCAAAGAACACCTACGGTACGGGCTGCTTTCTGCTGATGAATACCGGCACGCGAAAGATTGATTCCAAGTCTGGGTTGCTGACCACTGTGGCCTACAAGCTAGGCGATCAGCCAGCTCATTACGCGCTTGAAGGAAGCATTGCCATCACTGGTGCACTGGTCCAATGGGTTCGGGACAATCTCGGCCTGATTGAGAAGAGTTCAGACATCGAATCGCTTGCACGCACGGTGAACGACAACGGCGGCTTATATTTCGTTCCAGCTTTTTCCGGTCTGTACGCCCCTTATTGGAAAGATAATGCGCGCGGCGTAATTGCCGGGCTCACGCGCTATGCGAACAAGGGGCACGTTGCCCGCGCCGTCCTGGAAGCAACTGCGTTTCAAACCCGGGATGTGCTCGAAGCAATGGAGAAGGATTCCGGCATCAAGCTGGACGTTCTCCGAGCAGACGGTGGGATGGTCGCCGACGACCTGTTGATGCAATTTCAAGCGAACATTCTCGACAGGCCGGTCATTCGTCCAGTCACCAAGGATGCGACGACCGCGCTGGGTGCGGCCTATGCCGCTGGTCTGGCGGTCGGCTACTTCAAGGATCTAGGAGATCTCCGGGCAAACTGGTCGGCTGACCACACCTGGAAGCCGAACCTGACGAATGGGAAACGAGAGCAAATGTACAAACTTTGGAAGCGGGCGGTGAGCAAGTCCTTCGATTGGATTGACTGAAGAGAGCAGAGCTTCAGCTGGAGAGGAGGCTGGGGATGTTGGTGAAGTGTTTTGGAGAGTTCATGGGTACGCTCATCCTGATATTGCTCGGTGACGGCGTAGTCGCAAACGTTTTACTCAAACGCTCAAAAGCAGAAGGCGCCGGCTGGATGGTAATTGCGAGTGGGTGGGCTTTTGCCGTCATGGCTGGTGTTTTTACCGCAATCGCCTGCGGCAGCAGTGATGCACATCTGAATCCCGCGGTGACAGTGGGCTTCGCTGTAATGAGCGGTCACTTTGCCAAGTTCGCGCCATACCTTGTTGCGCAGATGGCAGGCGCGTTCACCGGAGCTGTTCTCGTCTGGCTGCACTTCTTGCCGCATTGGGAACAGACTCCCGATCAAGGCCTGAAACTCGCCTGTTTCTGCACCGCGCCTGCGATCCGCAGATTTGGCGCGAACCTGATCAGCGAGATCCTCGGAACTCTGGTTTTGGTTCTGGTGGTCGGTGCGATTTTCTCGAAAGCCGTGGCGGCTTCAGGTCCAGTATCGGGGCTGGGCCCTTACCTTGTTGCAGCACTGGTCTGGGGTATCGGGCTTTCGCTTGGGGGAACGACTGGCTATGCGATCAATCCCGCCCGGGACTTCGGACCTCGACTGGCGCACGCCGTGTTGCCCGTCGCGGGCAAGGGGCCTTCCGACTGGGGCTATGCCATTGTGCCGATCTTGGGCCCTCTCATCGGAGGAGGGCTGGGCGGGCTCGTTCTACGAGCCGTAGCCAGATAGCCGGGTCGATAGCAGGAGGAGGAGGATGTAGTCGATCCACCAACTTGTCGGTAATACCGGTAACAGGTCAGTTTGGGAATCCAGCCTTGTCTGCAGTCGACAGCGATCGCCAGCCGCCTCAATCTGTATCGTCGCGATGCTGCGCCAGGGATAGTGAATCACGTTGCTGGACTTGCCCTGCGGCCGGCAGTGTGAAATGAAATGTCGCTCCTTTCCCAGAGTTGGCAGTTGCCCACACGCGTCCTCCGTGTGACTCAATAATCGAACGACTGATCGCCAACCCCATGCCGCTGCCTTCCGGTTTGGTGCTAAAGAATGCGTCGAAAATCTGCTCTCCTTTCTCGGCGGGCAATCCAACCCCTGTATCGCTGACGGAGATCAGCCCTCGGCCGTCCTGATCGAGTTGCGCCTTGATCGTTAGCACCCCGCCTGTCTCCGCCATCGCCTGGATGCTGTTGAGCATAAGGTTCATGAGCACTTGCTGCAGTTGCACACGATCTGCCATGACTCTAGGGAGCCCTTCAGCGAGATCGGTCCGCATATTTACAGAATGCTGATTCGCCTCGTTATGTAAGATAACGAACATCTCGCGGATGACCTCGCTTACATCAACTATGTCCATTTGTGGAGAACCCTTGCGGTATAGCGAGCGGACACGGTCGATGATGTGGGCCGCACGCTTGGCGTCCTTCGCCATTTCCAAGGCAGCTTCGCGCGCCTCCGGCACATCCGGCTGAGCGCTATCCAGTAACCGTGCGCACGCTTCCGCATTGGTTACTGCCGCCCCAATGGGCTGCTTGATCTCATGAGCCAACGATGCGGTCAGTTCCCCCATCGTGCTCACACGGTTTACGTGAGCAAGGTCTGCCTGCAGCTGTTCGGCGCGTTTGCGATCTTCAATGTCGGTTGAGCTGCCATACCACTTGACGATTTTGCCTCGCGCATCCCGCAGCGGCACGGCACGAGTCAAGAACCAACGATATTGCCCATCCGCCCCCCGATAGCGCACCTCATTTTCGAAGGGCGCACCGCTGGCCACTGAGGCGCGCCACTTCTCTGCATGGCGCTTTAGGTCTTGGTGGTGAACAACGGCTTCCCACCATGAGCCGAGTGTTTTCTCGATGGACAACCCCGTATATTCCTGCCAGTGGCGATTGACGAAGTCCGCGGAGCCGTCGGGCAAAGCGACCCAGGCAAATGCCGGGATGGTTTCGATCACATCCCGAAGCTTCCTTTCCTGGCGCCGTACTTGTTGGATACGCAGTCGATACAGCACCCAAACCAACGTCAGGAAAGCGGCCGCGCAAAGCGCCCGGAACCAGTTCGTTTGGTAGTACGCCGGCGCGATAGAAAAATCCAGGAATGCGCCTGCCTCGTTCCACACGCCGCTGTTGTTGCAGGCTGCCACTCGGAAGCGGTAGCGCCGCGGGGGGAGATTGGTGTAAAAGGCCTGGCGACGATCACCAACCTCGCGCCAATCTCGATCCAAGCCTTCAAGCTTGTAGCGAAACCGAACTTTCTGTGGCGCCACAAAACTCAATGCAGTGTAGTCAATCTCTAAGTCGCGAATAAGTGGCGGCAATCGTAGGTGTTCAGCGGTATCGGAGCTGGTATCGTATATTTTCCGATCAGCGACGATTTGCTCCACCTGCACGGGTGGAACAACCAAATTCTTGTTCGTGTGAGCAGGATCGAACATCTGAAGCACGGACTGGTTGGCGAACCAGAGTTTGCCATCAGGGGACCGGGAGGCCTGGGGTGAAAATGGGGCCTCCCCCGGTCGAACTCCATCGGACTGATCGATGACAGTCATTTTCAGCGCGCGTGATGGCTGCCCCCACCACTGCTGTAATTGCGCGCTGCTAATCTCGACTAAGCCACATTGCGTGTACAACCAATAGTTGTTTTGGTCGGAAACGATGGAAAAGATGGCGTCGCAAGGAAGACCGTTGCTAACGGTCATCCTTTGCATCCTCCCGTCTTTCCAACCGATCAGTCCGCCTGCAGTACTAGCAAGAACTGAACCATCGGCGTTTGCGACTACCTGCCTGATCCGTGGATTTGTAGTGTGCTCGATTGAGAAGATTTCGACGTTTCCGTTGCGATAGCGGGCGAGATCCCCATTCATAAGGCCCAGCCAAATACCGGCGCGCTGATCAGTAGTCAACGTACGAGCGGGGGGGATACGAGGCGGCAGTATTTCCTCAACGACTCGGAAATCTCGAATGCGAATGAGTTTCCTAGAAGGCGCAATGGTCACTCCCCAGATGTTGCCCTCCGCATCCTCCGTCATGCCCGCAACAGTCCCGACATGGCTGCCATCCCCGCGCCTGATCTCGATGAAATGTCCGGATTCGTATATCCAAAGCCTATCGTCAATACCTACCAATAGCCTGCGGGCGCGGTCTTCGAATAGAGACGTGACTTGATTCCCTGGGAGGCCTTGGCCCGTTCGAATTGAAGAAACCGCTCCAGCGCGAATTGCATCGAGCGACCCTGAGTTCCCCACCCATACGGTGCCGTCGTGCGCGACAAGAACGGAAACCACGTTATCTGTAGTCAAACCTTCTGCCATCGAAAAGCTAACAACCGGAATGTCTCGAAAATAGTCAATTCCTTGCGATGTTGCCACCCAGATATTGCCTTCGTGGTCCTGATACAAGCCGTAAACTGTGTTACTCGACAGGCCGTCTTTGCTGGCGAAGTGATCCACTCTGCTGCCGCGAATCCGGTATATTCCCTGATTCCATGTTCCGACCCAGAGCGCGCGCTCGCGGTCCCAAGAAAGAGTCACAATTGCCAGTTTGCTTCCGTCCAAACCAGGTAAGCGGAAAGACTTCCAAGAACCTTGGACAAAACGCTCGAGACCGAGTCCTCGTTCGCCACGATCCATGCCCACCCACAGCGATCCATCCGAAGCGGCGACGGTACTTTCAACGCCGTCGCTACCTGTGTTCGGTCTCAGATATTTGTTAGGATGAATACTCACTGATCCATCATGCCAGCGTAGCAGTCCAGTACTGGATCCCATCCAGAGGTCTCCTGACGGGTCCTCCACCAGAGCCTCGCAACAGCCGCCAATCGAGCTTTCGTCAGGAACGCGATAGCACTGATGCTTCGAGCCGGAGATCTGACAGAGAGCACCTTCAGAGGTTTTGGAAAGGCGTGAGCGCGTGACCCAGATTGTTCCTCGCTGATCTTCTAAAATCGAGCTTACGAGGCCGGGTTCCTTGAGGTAGGTAACCAAATTCTGCTGCGTCCAATGGCTCAAGCCTGCGTCTGTTCCAATCCATAAACTGCCGTCACGCGCGGCCAAAAGAGCTGTAATGTGAGGGGAGGGCAACTGACTGCCAGCGGGCGCTTCCCAAGGGACCAGACGCACACCATCGAACCGCATTAACCCTGCCGCCGTTCCGATCCATATGTAACCATCTTTCGTCTGGGTTATCACATTCGGCTGGCCCGGTAGTAACCCATCCTTCATCGTCCATGCAGTGTGCCGATATTGAGAGATGTGCGTCAACGGATCGACTCCCCAACTCGAAGTCGATGAAAAGAAGACCAGCAAAGGGACGAAATGAATGAGCCCGATACAGTTGCCTGCCCCCCGGAGATGGCGGGCGATGTTCGCGCGTTCGACCCGGCGGAGCTTCATCAAGACGTACAGAAATGGGTCGATCAAAGGGATTTCGGCCATGCAAGAGCCCAGTGACTGACTGCTGCTTCACGACGTAAACAAACCTAAACTGCGCGTACACGATCAATCTCGCGCGATGGGTGATACGCGCAAGATTCTGGCGTTCCGCGCTAGTCACATCTCTGCTGAGTAAGAGTATACGATGAGGCCTTTTGGCCGAGGAGAAAGGGGAGGGCATTACTTCACCATCAGTGCGCCGCTTGCGGCTTTCCCGCTGGCTTGAACCGCTGGACGAGCAAGAGGAGCGCGGCAGTGCCCAATGTCAGCCATGCGATTACGCGGAAGCAATCCATGAAAGATAACAATGTCGCCTGGTTCTGGAGTTGATGATACAAATAGCCGTTCGCTGCTGCCGAAGCATCTGGGCCGGTGAATCCTTTGCTGACTAGATAGTTCGTCAATTCCGTCAGGCGGCTGTTCAGTTGCTGCGACGACGCTGCAAGCCCCGATCCAAGATTGGATTGATGGAACTGTTCGCGCCGCTCCGTAATCGTAGTCATGAAGGCGATGCCCACGCTTCCACCCCAATTACGGAAGAGGTTCGTGAGGCTGGATGCTCGATTGTTCTGGTCGGGCCTCAATTGCGAATATGCGAGCACGTTTACGGGTACAAAAAAGAAGCCATAGCCAAGGCCTTGGTAAGCCCTGGCCAGAGCGTAGTGGGCATAATCGGTTCCTAGCGTGAAGGTGCCGTAATACCACATAGTGGCGCCGCCAATCGCAAGGCTGATCGCGAGCAATGTGCGGGTTGACACAAGCTGCCGCTGGATGAGTTGTGCGACAACCGGAGCAACCAGTGTGATAACAAAGGCGCCCGGCCCCAATACGAGTCCTGCATCGATAGCACGATATCCGTACAGTGACTGAAGGATTTGTGGGATAAGGACCGTGCTGCCAAAAACACCGAATCCAAATACGAAGAGCAGCACATTGGCGATGGCAAAATTGCGACTTGCCAGCAGGCGGAACTCAATAATGGGTTCCTTTAACCGGAGCTCCCACAGGACGGTTGCAATCCAACCGATGACTGCGATCGCGAGCAGCGAGGAGATGAATGTGCTGCCGAACCAGTCATCGATCTGGCCGCGATCCAGCGCTACTTCGAGGCTGGCCGATGCAATGGCGATCAGGGCGATTCCAGTGCCATCGACGTGAAACCGGCCATTTCGGATAGCTCCCCGTTCCGTCTCGAAAGCAGGCGGATCTTTGAGAACCCGGCTGCAGAGAAAGAATGCTAGAAACCCAATTGGGATATTAATAAAGAATATCCAGCGCCAATCATAGTTATCGGTAATCCATCCGTTTCCAGTTGCCGTCTGCGGCTTGAGCGGGTCTTCGATCCAGCGCAGCCTCCTGCCTGGTGCGCTTCAGGCCGAGCAGGAGAAGAACCGCGCTCTCAAGGGCGCATGAATGAGCAGGGACTCGTGAGCATGCCAAAGGATGAAAGACAGCAACACCGAGGGGCTGTCGGCAAGTTCGATGCGGGCGGTGAATTGGGTCCAATTGAAGACCGGAATGAATTCGAGCCTGAACAGAATCCGCTTCATTTCCAATTTGCTGGGGGACAATCCTCACGCCGAGCGCGCCCGCGTGACGAATTGCGGCCTGGTCACCGTAGCTCCCCCGTGGGAGAGTACCTTATTCTCTACTGCCTCACGGAGTCCAGTGTGCAGATCTGGCAAGTGGTACACAGACGGCGCAATATTGAAGCCCTGTTTAGCCAATAGGCGATAGACCACTCAGTTGTCGAAGAAGTTTTCCAGGTGCGACTGGGCCAAGTGGGCAAGGAACACCGTGCTCGGAGCAGCAGCTACAGCCAGCCGACCGGAGGAATCAATGGCCGATGCGATTCGTAGCAAAGTTATTCGTGCCGATGTCGTCAGCGCGTATTCGCACTGTCCGCGCAAGGCCTTTCTCCTCCATTGCACCGAGGAGCGGGGCACACCACACGAGTATCAGGTCATCCTTGAAGAACACACTAACGTCAGCAGGACCAGGTATCTGGCCGCCCTTCAGCAGACGAGCACGTCGATACGTTCCTATAAGGATGGCAACATTTCATCTGGCATTGACGTCCTCACGGAAGCGAACTTTAAAGCCGCAGACCTTGATGGGTATTGTGATGTCCTCACAAAGGTCAGCGGGACGCGTCGCGAGAACACTAGCACCTATGAGCCGACAATTGTCGTAGGAACACAGCGCATTGAAAAGGATCAGCTCTTCCATCTCTCCTTCACCGGCTTCGTCCTTGGACAGATCCAGGGTAGGCCTCCTGCCATGGGATATCTTGTAACAGCTGGCGGCGAGCGCCACCGGGCCAACCTTCAGCCCACGTACAAGATTGTCAGATCCATCGTCGAGCGCATCAGAAGTTGGTCCGCCGACTCACCTGCGCAACCACCCGCTGTGATCCTCAACAAGCATTGTCCGTATTGCCCGTTCAAGAGCACATGTACGAGGCTAGCTGAAGCGGCCGACGACCTCAGCCTGTTAGATCGAATGACTCCGAAGTTAACTCAGCGGTACCATGGGAAAGGAATCTTCACAGTCAATCAGCTTTCATTCCTGTTTAAGCCGCGGCGAAGGAGGCGACGGCCTGCTGTCCCACCCCCGCACTTTGATCTTGAAATACAAGCGCTCGCCATCAGGACCGGCAAGATCTACATTCAAACCCTACCGGAGATCCAGAGAAGTGACATTGAGCTCTTCCTGGATATAGAGGGTGTTCCAGATCAGCAGTTCTCTTACCTCATCGGTCTCCTCATACACGACCGTGGGTCCGCTACCCATCACGCCTTCTGGGGGGACACGATCGAGGATGAGGAATCGATCTGGCACATGTTCGTTCAGAAAGCAAACGAATATCCTGATGCGCCCATCTACCACTACGGGAGCTACGAGCCTCGGGTGATTGAATCCCTCGTCAAGGGATTCGGCTCGGAATCCGCGTCCATCGGCAAGCGGCTGGTCAATCTCAGTTCTCACGTGTACGGCAAAGTCTATTTTCCGGTCCGACCGAACAGTCTCAAGGTGTTGGGCAAGTTCCTCGGTGCATTCTGGACAGAGCCGGAAGCTTCCGGGTTGCAGAGCCTCGTCTGGCGGTACCGCTGGGAGGAAAAGCGCGAGGCGGCATACAAGCACAAACTGATTTCGTACAACGCCGAAGACTGCGAAGCCTTGCGACTTCTCACAGACGAGCTGGCGAGACTCAGATCCCACGCCAATTCGGCACTGAACGTCGACTACGTGGACCAGCCAAAGCAGAACGCCACCAGTCTCGGGAGCGACCTGCATGCGGCCCTTGACCACGTACTTCTCTACGCTAGCGTCAATTACCCGAAAGGCCGAATCTGCTTTCGGCCTGAGACAGACAAAACGAAAAGAAAGGGGCCAGGAGCTCCAAAGGGTCACCAAGCGTACCAGAGGACCGTTCCAGTGGGTCGCCGCACGGTGATCCGAGTCGCTTCGAAGAGAACCTGCACCAGGCACAAAGGAGAGCGACTCCACAACTCCGGCAAAGATGCTGAAAAGGTCATCGTTGATCTCAAGTTTGCAAAGTCCGGATGCAGGAAGATGGTTATCAAGTACCTGGGCGAAGAACGCTACTGCCCGCGGTGCCGACAGTCCTATGAACCGCCCGCAATCAAAGAATCAAAGAGCTTTGCGGACAGACGTTCGGTCACGGCTTTCGAGCCTGGGCAGTGTATCAGCGGATTATTCTTCGACTTCCATACCGGTTGATCACCCAGGCCATGGAGGACGTGTTCCACGAGACGGCATCGGAAGCTAGCATCGTCAATTTCGTTGAATCCTTCGCCGAGTATTACAGGCGGACTGAGTCGATGCTTGTGCAGCAATTGCAGGAAAGCCCATTTGTTCATGTCGACGAAACCCGGCTTAGCATCCGGGGTGTGGATCATTACGTCTGGGTGTTCACCGAAGGTCGCCACGTCGTTTTTCGACTGACGGACACACGTGAGGCTGCGGTGGTGCATGAGCTTCTGGCAGGTTACAAAGGGGTGCTTGTATCGGATTTTTATCCGGGTTATGACGCTATGGAATGCCGGCAGCAGAAATGCTGGGTCCATCTCATTCGAGACCTAAACGATGACCTGTTGAAGTTTCCGTTTGACGACGAACTCCAGGAGTTCATCTTAAGGATAAAGAATCTATTCCTACCCATGATCGAAGTGATTGACCAGCATGGCCTGAAAGCGAGGAACCTCCGGAAATTTAGTAAGCGCGTCGATGAGTTGTATGCGGCTGTGATTGAACGCAGAGAGTATTCTTTGGATGTGACAAAGAAGTACCAGAAGCGCTTTACCCGGTATCGAGAGTCTTTGTTTCGTTTTCTTGACGAGGATGGTATCCCATGGAACAACAACATGGCCGAAAGGGCCATCAGGCCTCTTGTGGTGCAGAGAAGCATCTCCGGCACACTCTTCAAGCGCGGTGCGGTTCACTACCTGGAGTTGCTTGGTATTGCACAAACCTGTCGATTTCAAGGGAAGTCGTTCTTGCAATTTCTCTTGTCGGAAGAGATCGACGTTGACGGTTTCCAGTCTGCGAAGCGGATCAAGATATCAAAGGCAGTTAGTCGCCAGCCAAGTTCGTGAGAAAGATGGTGATGCCACGGCAAGAAATTGGATTTCCTGACGCTCCCGAGAGCCGGCCGGACTCCAAGGTGAACTGGTGAATCTTTCACGCAACGCCGATGCAAACTACAGCGGGCGGGTGAATGGCTTGGATTCCGACTGGCAGCGTAAGGGAGCGACCCTCAGCGACAATACGGCGCGGAAGGAGTTCGGGCTGACGCAGCACGAGATCGTCGAGGCGATCCGAGGCGGTCAGCTCGCATATCGCGTCAACTCGATTTACGGGAACCCCTTCCTTCGGCTTCTCCGACGAGAAGTGGAGGCGCTGGTTACGAAAAAGCACGGGGACACCTACCTCAAGGATCAGAAGGCGAGGACGGAGTTGGCGCGAATCAACTGCGAACTGAAGCGTCTGAAGACGCAGATCGTTGTGTTGGAAGAGCGGAAGTCAAAGCTGATCGCCGGCCTTAGGAAGTGACGGCGTCAACTCTTTTGTCGAAAAAGGAGTGAGAACGATGAAAGGATACTTTGCGGAGATCCGGCGCGCTGGCTTTGACATCGGCATCTCGAGCGGGAAGCTCGCCAAAGGTGATGGTCGAGGTGCTCACGCAGTTGCCGCCGGAGGTGACGCCCTCGAGGGAGGTTGTCGTGCGGCACCTCGGAGTGCTCGGGCAGATGTCCAAGACCCACGACTCACACGCCGCCTGGAACAGCGCCAATCGCCAGATCGTACGGCACCACTCCGACAGGTTCTGTCTCGACGGCAAGGTCCTGAGCCTGGTAGCAGCAATTGAGGATCGGCACAGAGAGAAGCTCTCGGCCGGGAGCCATCGCAAGCTTGCCAACTTGGCCGCAAAGAAGGGAATGACGCCGGATAAACTTCTGAGTCGCCTGATTTCCTCCTGGCGCCGCGCGCAGCGATGAGAGCGTGCACTCAGGTCCTGGTGCGCGTCAACGCCGAGTTGATGCTCGACGCGGGGACCTGCGAGGAGGTTACGGGACCGCACGGTTCGGAGCGGCTCATCCGCCCGCCGGGAGCCACGCTCTTCCACCAGGTGCTTGCCTACCTCCGGGCAAAGCCGGATCCGCCCAAGTCCCTTTCCGGCTCGATGGTCGGCCGCGAGGGTGTAGCCGCAACTGCCGTGATCTTGCGCTGGGGCTCATACCTCGCAATACTACTCGACCGAGACAAGCCCGTCTGGCCCGAGGTCAACTCGGCGAGCACGAGCCGCATCAGCGACGACGAAATGGCGCGCATCAACATCGAGGCCTCGGCGGCGCTCGCGGAGTGGATCGACATCTACCGCACTGACCCCGGTGGACCGCAGTATAAGCAGCTTGTTGACCGGGCTGTCTACTACCTGCCGATGCCGAAGAAGACCTCGAAGTTCAGGGCGGCCGAGTTGGCGGCCCTCGCGGTCCCAGCTATCGCGGCACGCGTGGTCCAGGCCGCCGATACCACTCGACGTGAGCGTGTGCGCGCAGACACCGAGCGCCACCCTAGTCGTGTGCTTGCCAATGCACTCGTGAACACAGCATGGCGCAACGGTCCCATCGAGGACATCCATGCCGGGGGCTTCCGGGGCTACCCGCTCGACCAGCGACGGATGACGCCTGCGGAGGAGCGAGAGCTAATGGGCTTCGTCAGCGAGGGGCTGGCGCTCGGGATGACGGTATGCCTGCAGTTGGCCCTGGAGCTGCCGCGCCGCACTTGGTCCCAGCAGGTGCTACCCTACGGTCTGGCCGAACTTCTGATGATCACGCCGTCGAAGTGGACGCTCACGGAGTCCTCGCGCGAGGTGCGTTTATACTCGGTATCCAACCGTGAGCCGGCAACTAACGGCCGCAGCATTTTTTGAACTTCTTCTCGCTGCCACATGGGCAAGGGTCGTTTCGGCCAACCTTAGGTTCAGTTCGGTGAATTGGGTTTGGCGCCCCACCAAGAGGCACTCTCCGAACCGCAGCAGCTTCTTGTCGATGTGCGGGCTTAGGATCTTTGTCGAAGCATGCCCACCACGCCATTTCCTTGACCACGTCTGTGATCAGCGTGTGTTTCTCCCGCATATATTGCAGGCAGACTTCTTTGCCACGTGCGTGCCAATCCTTGATGTCGTCCCAGTTGATGATACCCGGGGAAATCAACTCGTCTTCCCAGGCGCGGCGCAGATCGTCCATCAACTCGTCGGGCCAAACATCAGCGCAGGAACAGGCTAAACCGTCCCACGCTTCGCTGGGCGTGCGCTCCATTTTTTGGAACAACTGGTGAAAGTACGCCACGCTGGTGAAAGTACGCCACGATTTCCTCCCGGGGCGCTTGCCGCAGACCACCAGAGTCAGCAACCCGTCCATCGCCGCAGAGCGGACATAGGCATTGACCTGGTTGTTCTCGATCAGCGAAGTCATGCCGCTGATGTCCCCGTTAGATACACAGGCCAGGATCCTGCCCAGATCCTGGGTCACGGTGTCCCCCGCCAAATCGAAAGGGATTTCGCCGGGCAGGGAAAAGATCTGTATTAGGAGGGGGTACGCCTGGCACTCGCGAAATTGGGCCAACAAGTACATTGCGTAGGTAAGGATGAAGCAGCCTGGATCAACGGCGTAGGGCTCGGGGTTGTCGGCCACGTCGCGCAGTACGTCGAGCAATGCCGGAGTCACTTCGTTGCGGTGACCAACCGCTTCCAGAACCGCGTCCTTGGCGAAGTGGCCCTCATTGCGCTGCAAGCGGGAGAGGATTTCGTCTATGTTCATGGCTTCGGAAAGAAGAGTACCATCAACTCGTCGGGCCAAAGATCAGCGCAAGGAACAGGCTAACCCGTCCCACGCTTCGCTGGGCGTGCGCTCCATTTTTTGGAACAACTGGTGAAAGTACGGCACGATTTCCTCCCGGGCGCGCTCGAAGCAGACCAGACCATGAACGTGCATCGTTCTTAGTTGGCTTCCTTCGAGCTTGTTGGGCGAGCTATCGCGTAGATATCGAGCGTGGTTGTGATGTTCGAGTGCCGCAAAAGTTTTTGCACCAGCTACATGTTCAGTCAGCTGTCTGTTTCAAGTCGGACGCGCTGGCTGCGGTGTACGTAATCGCAACTGAACCGTCATGGCCAAGCCTACGCCTGCGCCGACTCTCCGCGAAGGCGTGAATGTCCTTTTCCCCCGACCGGAGGAAATCGAGGAAGTCCAAGCCCATGTATTTGCAGGTTTCGCAGATGCTCAGGAGGACAAGGTAGTCGCGGATACCTTTTTCCGAAGTGATTCCCTCGATGATCTGCCGGAGCGCGGCGAAAGGTTTGACGGCGTGCTCAGCGTTGTTGTTGTTCCATGGTACACCGTCGAAGATCAGAAAGGTAAAGAGCTTGTCGCGATTCTTCTCCAACCGTTCCTTGACCTTTATTGCTATTTCGCTCTGCAGGGGTACGTCCGAGATATGCCGATAGAATCGATCGACAGCCGACAGATGCTTCCTCAAGAAGCGGATTTTGAGGCCGTATCGGTCAACAGTTTCCACCATTGGCTTGAGCAGGACCGCAAAGGCCAATGTGAGCCGCTTCAGCTCATCGTCGTAGGGGTGCTTCAACACGTCGTCGTTTAAGTCGCGGATAAGATGGATCAAACACTTCTGCTGAGGGCACGGGATTGCTTCGTAGGCGGCGTAGAAATCGGACACCAAGACGCCCTTGAAGTCCTTCAACATGGTCAGAAGAAAATCGCCCTCCCGAGTCTCCCTATAGACGTAGGCCACTTCTTCCATGTTCGCAAACACCCACACGAATCCATCATTGCCTCGAATGCCGATCTTCGTTTCGTCGGCATGTAGTAACCGACCGCTGCACAGTCTTGTAAGCAGTCCTTCGTAGGTTTTGTGGTAGATCTTCGCTGCCTGTTCTTTGATGCGGTGGGTCGTGTCACCAATCGGAAAATGGAAGCCAAACAGTTTGTTTAGACTCTGGTCGACGTGTATTTGCGGCAGCCGTAGCTCGATGTTCAGATAGAGTGCGTAGGCAATGATCTCGCTGCCTAATCTAAATTTCCCGAGTGTCCAACCTTTCCCTTGCGGCGGGAAGACTGCTCCGCAGTTTTGGCATTGGTAATTGTGGAAGCGGTACCGAGTGATCCACCGTTTAATTCCGTGCCTCATGAACTTGAGGTCGAGGATGGTTTTACTGGATTTCGTGTGCTTGAAGAAGTGTGGCGAGCTGCACTTCGGACAGGAGCGTGGCCTTGCACACTCGACTGTCGTGCTGGGGGACAAGACCCTCGTGGATCTCGCATTTCGCCTGACTTCGTGGTTCCAACTTCTGTTGGACTTCACATAGACCCGCTCTCGCTGGTAGTCCCAGTAAGCGGCGTTGTTTATGGCATCCAATTCCGGGAAGGCGAATGTGTTCTTTTTGAAACCATAGGGGTGTTCCCACTTCAATTGTGCCGTGTTAACGACGTCACCGGAAGGGGTGTCTCCTATCTGAGAGGAAACTCGACGCAGTTCAAGAATGCAGTTCGATACGACTTCGAGAGCTTGGCAATCTTCGGCATTGTAAAGAAGGAGCGCCTCTTTCGCTGCCTCCGCTCTTGACGATTCCCATTCTTGGCGCCAGACGATGGTTCCCGTCCCAGTCGCCGTGGAGGCAGACCACCGGAATCCAAGATGCTTGGCGATTTCCTTCAGACCATTGGAGTGGCAGGGGTAATACACCTGGGCGAAGATCACGGAGAGTAGGTTTACCGCAGCTTCGATGGTTGCTGCGACAATAGAACCTTTAGGCGGTTTTCCTTGACGTTCGCTCATTCGTCTTAGAAAAGTCGTCTCGTAGCTCCCATAGTGAATCAGTACTGGCTTCTCGACAGTTTCGAGGATGCCAAGCAATTCCCGCCAAATCCTCCCCTCGTCCTCCACGCTGTCCGCCCACAGGCTGTGCTGGACGGCAGATGCGCCATTGCCGATACGCACGCCAATGAGGTAGTAGAAATCTCGGTCCGGCAGACCCTCGACATCCAGATAAACGGGTGTGCCGTCGATCGTCAGTTCAGGGCTACCGACGATGTGGATTTTCTTCTCCCGAATCGCGAGCGCTTTCAATGAGTGGTGGTATTTCTCCCGCTTGTCGCGGAGTCGCTTGGGCCGGCGGCGCGGCCGGAACGCGTACGAGAGTTGGGTGACAGTGAAGATGCCTTTGCTGTGGAGTTTCCTGCGCTCTTTTTCGCTCATGCCCGCCAGCAGACTGAGGTCGTCCGTCTCGATAGCCTTCTGCCGGCACCGGGTCTGGAACTCGCACTCTGCGCAATGCCGATTCAGGACAAGGTCAGGCGGCGTCGGGTTGGACAGTAGGATAGCGATCTTTTCCAGGCGCTTTGGCACTTCGCCAGCCAGGGCCGAGGTTTTTAGCTTTAACGTGGCGTGGTCTTCGCCGTGAATGATCTGGCCGACGGCGATCTCGCGTTCCAGCGCTTCCGAGAGCACGAAGGCGTCGAAGGCTAGCAGCAGCCGGTCGTCCTTGGTGAGCTTATTGGTGAATATGAAACGGATGGGGATGAATTGGGCGGGTTTCCTCCGGCCTGCGGATGGCACGCGCTCAACGGCATGGAGACAGCCAACGAGTGAGGGTAGCGCGGGCATCTTACCTGCGGATAGCAAGGCCCCCAGCTTCCCCGGGGAAGAGGGAACGATAGGCGGCAGGATGCCGCCGGCACCCGTATGCGCGGACACCTGCGCTACGAAAGGGATACAGAGTTCCACGCCCACCGCCAGACAGCACTCGGCGGTCTTCAGATTCTCCGCGACAGAACCTACATCGCATCCGTTTGCGGGCACGTCTGCTATCAACAGCTTGGCGGCATCAGCCCGATAGGATTCGTTTTGCGATCTCACCCACTCTGCATACGCGTTGCCTGAAGGTGGCTCACCAGCGGCCCGCAGCCAGCACTTGGTGGAGCACTTTAGAAATGCCTCAAAAACATCAGCGGAAATTTTCATGGACGAAACATACTCCTTGTGACTGAGCCGGCATCTGGAATTGGGCAAAATTATTCACGTCTTCGCGGAGAGTCGGCGCAGACATCGGCTTGACGGGGATGATTCAGTTGCCATTACGTCCATACCGCAGCCAGCGCTTCCGACCTGAACCAGCGGCTAACTGACCATGGACTCCTCGCGGGCAGTGCGATGGTTTGACTTTTCGACCCGTCAGTTTAAGGCGGCAGAATTTTGGCGAGGGACACTGGTTCGCCCTCCAGGGCTTCAACTCCAAACACGCATTCGCGAATTCGCCCACGTGAAAAGCAGTGGAGCGAGCGCTAAACCCGCTGCTTCCAGTATCCAGGCTTCCGCTTGTTATGGGCAACGGCCACGATGCTCACTGCGTCAGGTTCATCGAGGTAAACGATGGAAAAGGGGAAACGGTGAAGTATGAACCGCCGCGTTCCATACAAATATCGAGGCCAGCGTTGCGGCGCCTGGGAAATGTTTTCAAGAGCATCATAGACAGACACAAGGAACCTGACGCTCGCTTCCGAACTCCGTTGCAGGTACCAATCGTCGGCCGCTTCAAGTTCCGTCCACGCTTGAGGATCAAACCGATAGAGCTTACTTCCCGGCATTCAGCAGCCGAGCCGCTAAGCGGCGGCGCACCTCATCGCCCGCAATCAATTTGGTCCTGCCGGATCGGATATCATCGACCCGGTGTTTGATCTCCTCTGCCCAGGCTTCTTCGATTCCTTCGTCGGCCGGTTCTTCATCGAGGCTCTCTATCAAGCGATCGATCACTAGGCCGCGCTCATGTGTAGAGAGGGCCAGGGCTTGCTCCAACAACTTCGAAACTTCTGGCGTCATGTGGGCCATGATCAATTCCCTTGCTTCATTTTATCGCAGTGGGGCGCCATCAACATTCCCATTTTTGGAGTCAGGGCCTGAAGGTGTTTCTCCAGTTGTCCGGAAGGGGCGCTTCAAGACTCTGTCGATCGAAGGTAAGACCTTTTTAAGGCGCTCGGAAGTTGAAGAATTCCGGCCTAGCCCCCGCAGGCCGGAAGGGAAATCCGGCAGGCATCTGATGTCCGAATACAAGGCGAACAAAACTTACCCACAGTTTTACCCACAGTTGGCCGTTCCACCAGCAACTACCAGTGACTTACAGCGCCGGGTGGCACCTCTAAGTCGTTTTAATCACTGTTAAGCGTAACCCTGAAAAGGTTGCGCTCTGCCATTTTCCGAGTCAAAGGAATCAGCTCGGGGGTAAATAGACTTGGGCAAGAAAAGCGTACCCGCCGTCACAAGTCCGCGGGCACGTTGGGGAGCACAATTAAGGTGGCGATAGTGTGCGTTCAAATCTCGTTGGCCGCGTGAAGATTTCGACGGATACCTCTAAGGCTGGAATCACCAAGCGTACTTCGACTCCCCAAGAAGTCCCCAAACTAGGAGCCGGCAAGGATTAAGGCGTGTTTCGACAACAACTTAGGAGAGCGCTGCTCTGACTCTTAATCAGTAGGTTGAAGGTTCGATTCCTTCCGCGCTCACCATCTTTTCAATCAGTTACAAGGACAGATCGCAAAACCCCTTTGTGCCGTGTCCGTACCGTGTCCGTTTCAGAGAACGCCTCGTCTGCGTCGCAATAAGTTAGTTCGTCAAAGGCGGATTTGGAAATTGATTGCAACGGCTGACGGGGAGCGATTCTGTCCGACCTGCTGGCTGGGGACCTTAGCGGAGTGTAGAGAACCACCCCGCCCCGAAGATCAATCAACCTGCCGATAGTCGGGTACCTGTAGCTGATGTCTGCTGTACGTCTTGATTAGGTTTTCAGAAGCCTAAGGAAATCTCATTCCGGTCGGCGGGAATCCGCAAATCAATTCCGTGTTCGTGATTGGCGGTAATTGTCGCGTTGATGTCGAGCATGTCAAGCGGGACGGTGCGCTGCTGACGGTCGATGCGGACAGACAAATTGCTTGCTGTGAGAACATAGCGCCGAGTTTCCAGTCGCTCTCCGTTTGCCAAGATGAATATGGTCGGCGGTAGCACTTTGGCGGCGGTTGAATCTGCAATGCTCGGAATTTCGATGACCTGCGCCTCGGGTACAGGAGGTTCCGGTGTCCGTAGAATTTCTACTGGTGGCACAGGCCCGTTCCTCACTGCTTCGGCATCTGGCTGCTCGTACCCAACCGGCCCGTCGTACCAGTCAGAATATGGGACAAAAATGGAACCGAAGCCGTCGTGGCGGTGAAAACCGCTTGGAACGAATCCGCGTCTTGGAAAGAACCTGTTTGGGAAGCCGCGCTGCCCGGCAAAACCTGAGCGAACAGGCTGTCCGGCAGCATTGCCGTGAAATGTCGCGGTTGCTCTCTGTGCTTGCAGAGACCCGTTCAGAACGGAAGCGACCAGCAGCGTAAATAAGGCTGCTCTCGGCATACGGAGATTATACCTGTTTCCGCATCAGAACTATGTGGTAGCGTACAGCCACTTCCGCACAGCAAAACAATTTGTCAACGGCGATTGCAATTGATTGCAACGGCCAAACTGCCGGGTTTCTGGCGAGACCGTTCGGTCATACAAATACGGCCAGCATTGTTTCAATCTAGCCGCCCCGAAGCGAGGACTTCAGCTCTGGAGTATTTCGTCCAGCCGGATATACGACTTCTATTTTCAATTTCACCACGCATGCGGCAGGGCATCTTCCACTCGCCGCAGGCGAATTGATTTCACCATGGCCGACAATGCCTGAGAAAACGTCGGGTGGGTTCTTGCGACGAATGGTCGTGGCGTACTGTAGATGCCGAGAGCATTGAGATGCTTGCAGGGAAGAAGCGTTGCGACGAACTGCGGGCAGCTGCAGGTTCTTTTATCGAGAGAAATGTTGTACCACTGGTCTCCGGTAAAAGACTTCAGGAGTATCGTTGCGCTTGCCTGATCACTGCCGCGTGTCGATGAGTTCAAGGTGTTGGCCATGAATTAAGTCCTATTTGTTTAGATTCTGGAGTAACTTTTGGAGTTTCTGGATGGGCAAAGAAATTACGAAATATTTCCGTCAAGCGAGTCGCGTGCTTGACGTTTTCTCGCTGGCCCACAAAGTACGCCAGCAGGCGATGCATTATGTTAAAAGAGCAGTGAAGTCGCCGTTATTGCACTCATTAATCCCTGCAACGGGGGATTTTGAGCGTTTAACCGGCCAATCCTTCTATCCAGAGACAAGAAGAACTGAGTTATCCTTCGTGAGCTGAGGTTGAGCAGGAAGGAGGAAGGCTCTGTATTGGGCACGTATCCTGGCAAGA
>Ga0207646_10000474_pt1 | contig 53611 bp, 40 predicted proteins | sample KBSK5502metaG_FD_184343 | JGI IMG/M metagenome (GOLD analysis project Ga0207646, IMG submission 184343) | Corn, switchgrass and miscanthus rhizosphere microbial communities from Kellogg Biological Station, Michigan, USA - KBS K5-50-2 metaG... | ecosystem: Host-associated > Plants > Roots >...
TCTCAAATTGAGCAGCCAGAAAGCGCATGAGTTCGTCAAACTTAAGCTTCTGTTGTAGTTGTAGGTAACTTTTCGCCATGCGGCGAGGTTACACTGAATGACTCAATTTCCAAACTGAGAATTGCTGATTTGTAGCCCGCCGGGATGCTTAAGACAGGATTGAAGTCTTGCAAGTCCCACGTATAACGCACCCAAATTGTTTCGCTCCCATTCATTCTCTACTCGCTAATCGGAACAGATGCCGTCTAACGCCGGCGTCAGTGGGCGCGCACTGGTAGTTGATGGAAAGCATAAGGCATTGGCTTTGCGCGCTCCACTGGACGCCATTGTTAGGCGGCGGCCTGTTTAGCTGCAATCTTACTACCAGTCTTTCTTTAGCATCAGCTCCTCTATCCTGTACGCGTGAAGCATCTCGTGCAATAGCAGGTTCCTGAACATTATAAATACCGAGTAGTGGCTGTACTCTTCATGCTTCGCCGTCCTTTGCCACTCCCCTTCGGACAACTCCTTCAAGCGCTCTACCAGCCGCGCCCGCTCTCTCACATAGAGGTCAAGTGCTTCGTCCAAGTCAGTGTTTAGTAGTGACCCGGCCTCCTCGTCTGCCGATGGCAGCATAGACTTTATGTAGGGCCTAGGATCAGACAGCATCAACTCTAGCCGTGAGAGGTAGGCCGTGTCTGCTGTAGATATATGGCAAGCATGTTCGTGAGCGGACCACTTAGTGGGGCTGGGGCGGCGCTTTAGATTTTGCGGCAGCATCTCGCGAACGAGGCCGATGATAATACGAGGGGCGGATTGTAAAGTAGCTATCAAAGTCTGCGCATCATCCATAACATCCTCCAAAATTGGTTATGTCGGTAAGCCGCCTAACTCCGCCAGACTGGTTCTACTTCTGCGCATGATAGTGTCGAAATTGCGCGACTTCATGGTCGCGAAACGAGCAATCATGATTGCATATTAAGCCGCCAATCGCCAAACTTGGGCGAAATAGAGCTGATGGAAGGCGCTTGTTTTGGGTAGACTCACTTTTTACCCGGCCCGTGGAGTTCATCCCGCTACCGGAACCGGGGCCGGCCGTTGTGCGGTATCCGTAGTCAGACGGGATCACGAAAAGGGCCGGATTAGTCGGCGAACTAACTGGAGGAGGCCAGGGCGTGGCTGCGGAATCAAAGACGGCGATCTTGGCGGCGATCCTAGGCAATCTGGCGATTGCCGCGACAAAATTTATCGCCGCCTTCTTTACGGGCAGCGCCGCCATGCTCTCGGAGGGGATTCACTCCGTGGTTGACACGGGCAACGGCGGACTCATGTTGCTCGGCATCTCTAAAAGCCGGAAGCCGCCGGACTTTGACCACCCCTTTGGTCACGGGCGCGAACTCTATTTCTGGACGCTCATCGTCGGCATTCTCATCTTCGCCGTCGGCGGCGGCATGTCCGCTTACGAACGCGTCACGCACCTCGCCCACCCCGTGCCGGTCGCAGACCCGGGGTGGAACTACGCCGTGCTGGGTCTGGCGGCCGTCTTCGAGGGCGCGAGCTGGGTCTTCGGCTGGCAGGCGTTGGAGCGCCGAGCGCGGGAAGAAGGGCGTGCTCGAAGCCATCCACACGAGCAAAGACCCGACCAGCTTCTCCGTGCTGCTCGAAGACACGGCGGCGCTCGTCGGACTCCTCGTGGCCTTTCTCGGCATCTTCCTGGGGAGGCGACTAGGCCTGCCGCAGTTGGACGGCGTCGCCTCGGTCATCATCGGCGCGCTGCTCTGCGCGGTCGCGGTGTTGATGGTCTATGAGAGCAAGGGGTTACTCATCGGCGAGGGGCTCAACCGCCAGACACTCGGGGAGTTGCGCGCGCTGCGAGCAGCGGACCCGGACGTCGAGCACGTCCAGCACCTGCACACGATTTATCAAGGCGCTCATGAAGTGTCGCTCGTCATCGAACTACGCTTTTGCAGCACGATCTCTGCGCTCGACATCAGAAGAGCAGTCGGGCGTTTGAAAAGTAAGATTCAAGAGCGCGACCCGGAGATCCGGCGCGTCTTCTTCGGCGCAGAATCAATCACCGAAGATGACTTTGACGAAGAGCACGGCCACAAGCATGACGCGCGGCACGATGTAGAAGGGGACTTGCCACCCCCAGGCAGGTGAGTCATGCCTCGCCATCAATCGCCTGCATGGGCCAATACTTCTCTGCCGACAGCCAGAGAGCAAGGCAGACCCTTACGATGAGGTCAGTTGAGGCCTGATTTAGACTATGATTGCTGGTAAGAACAGCCAGGGCTCTTTTCTTCAGGTGACTGAAAGGGTATGAACCACCTTCAGAGGCGAATGTCACTTCCCAAAAGCGTACAGGTGATTTTCGGTTCTCACGTAGATGCTCCCGTCGACTAAGGCCGGGGTGGCCAGGATCGCGCCGTCAAGCTCGTTCCTCGCCAGGATCTTCAACTCTTGACCATCTTCCAGCACCACCACCACTCCCTCGGCCGAGGCAATGTAGACCTTGTGGTCGGCAGCCACTGGCGAGGAGTAGTAGTAGCCCGGCGCTCCCAGCCGTCCGCTGTATAACAACTCCCCGGTCTTGGCTACGCGACAGAACACAATCCCGCCGTTCTGGAACGTATAGAGTCGTCCGTTGTAGTACAACGGTGAGGGAACACCGGGCACCCCCTTCCGCTCCGACCAGGCGATCTGCTCCTGGCTGACTTCACCCTTACTACCAGGACGAACAGCCATGACGCGAGCCGCGTTGTTGGCGTAGAACTGAGCGGCTCGTTCAGGGTTCTGTCTTTCGGCCGCCGTCTCCAAAATAATGTCCGGCGCGGCCAGAAACAGCAAACCGTCGCCAATGACCGGCGTACTTTTTCCGCACGGCGGCAGTCCTCCGACCCACCACGCTTCGGCTCCATCCGCCAGATTGTAGGCCATCAGCCGCTGGTTCGGCTGAAAGTCGCCTCCCAGCACGACAATCTCGTCGATCCCATCGTGACGCCAATGCACGGGAGTCGACCATCCATACTGAAACCGCGAGCGGTCCGTCTTCCAGACTGTCTGGCCGTTGCGGCGATTGAGGCCGAGCAGGTAGGAGTCTTTCCCCTGATGGTTGAGCACCAGCAATTCACCGGCGACGATCGGTGAGGCGACCGCGCCGTATGGGTTTTCCGGCAAAGGGAGCCACCTTTCCCACTTCTGATTTCCGTTCAGGTCGTAACACAGTAACCCGTAAGACCCGAAGTAGACATAGACGCACTCTCCATCGGTGGCCGGTGTGGCGCCGGCGGGGCTACTCAGATCGTGGACCTTCTCGATCTGTTCCGGTGCCACCGTCCGTCGCCACAGGAGCTTGCCCGTGCGCCGGTCGAGGCACAGGGTGGCGAGTTGCTTCTTCGCCCGATCGAATTCCGTCAGGAAGATCCGCCCTTCCCAGATGATGGGCGATGAGAGTCCTGACCCCAGAGCAGTCTTCCAAAGGAGGTTTTGCTGGGGACCGAAGTGAACGGGCGGTCTGCCCTCACCGAGTCCCGAGGAATTGGGTCCTCTAAACTGAGGCCACCGCACCTGGCCGCTGTTTTGCGCCGCAGCAGCCAAGCACGACAGCAGGACGGTGGCCAGGAGAATGATCCAAGAAGCTCGTGCCATGATGAATTCCTGTTTTGGCCCCTACCCGTATCCCAGTATCAGTATCCTAGTTGAGAGAGCATCACCTTCAGTTGGTTAGTGACCGGGGTCAGCAGAAGGTTTCAATCTCTAGGACGAGTGATGTGGCATTCCATGGGTTTGAGGATACCGCCTGAGCGGGTAGCGGACAAGTAATATCAACGAAGGCCCACCTCACCCCACGGATCATCAGCAGACCTCCTCATAGGGCACACAGCCCGCAATCCCAAGACCCGTTTCAACCCACAGAACAGTACCCACACAGTTATGCCGTTATACTTCGTCGGTAGGCAGCACCGCAGGAAGATCACGACTTCCTGCGCCTGGGTTTTAGCGGTTTTCTCGCCGCATGTCGCACATGGAGGATATGCACCTCTTCATCGCGAATGGTGAAGATGATCCGATAGCGACCGCCGCAGAAGCTGTCGCAGCTCTTCCTCGAAATATTCATTCTCCAAAGCGAGGGCACAGCGGCGCGGCATCTCCTCGGGGCTCTCGATAGCCGCCGCCAGTGAGCAGTGCCAGAGCGCCGCCCCCTGCGGGGAGTGCAATGAATCTCATTCAGGTCGAGTGGCATCATGGTGTTTACCTTAACAAATAAACGGGAGTCGAAGGTTACGCCTCAACCTCTGCTCGTGTGTCCATTGATCTGCGGTCTACCGAAAGACCAATTCCACGGCTTCTGACGGGGTGATGATCCGCAGTCTCTTTCTTCCCTTCACCGGCGGGAAGTCGCTGATGTTGTCGGTCACAATGTAATCCGCCTCTCCGGCGATCGCACAGTGATAGAAGGGGTCATCCTTGGGGTCCGGCGAGAACCTTCCCTGCTCCCGAACCTCAAGCGAGCTGCCGGCTTGACGGGAGCAGGTTAATGAAACGGCCGACGGCATGGCGGGGCACCTTCAGGCGGCGGAGGACCTCCCGGTATTCATCGAGGATCGGTTCGCTGTAGAGCCAGTCAAACAGTTCCTCGTCCTCTATCCAGCCGAGGATCAGCCGGAGTTCGGGAGTGTTCGGCACAGGCGGCCTCTGGCGAAAGGCGCGGGCTCCGCGGATAACGGCCATGGTGTCAACGAGTGAGCCTCAGCCGGCGACGGCGTGCCATCAGCGATCTGTGGCCCCCTGTTCGCGCATGCGCCGTGCCGTGCGGGAGCTCTCGATCTCCCGCCTGATCTGATCATCGCTGGCATTCTGGAGGTGCCCGGAGACTTCCGCCAAGGACTGACGCATCTGCTGCTCCCACCCCGCGGGTCGCCCCCGCTTCTTCTCGCGGTAGCTTTCGAGGACCTGGTCAATGCGCCGTTCGGTATTTTCTACAATTTTACCGAGCGGCAGGCGGATCGGTTCGAGCGTGACCCCCTCACCAGCCGACCCGTTCGCCGGCGTAATGACCAAGACCTTCTTTCTTTTGGTGAACTGCCGCGGCCAAGCGCGGGAAAGCATCTTGGCCGCCCGCTGCAGCTCAAGGCCGTAGGCCTTCACCAGAATATCTAGAATCTTGATCCGCAAGACGTCCTCGAAGCTGTACAGGCGGGTGCTGCCCCGGCCCTGCCCCGCCACCGAGGGGCGCACGTAACCTGCGTCAGTGGCGTTCTGGATCTGCTTCGCGTCGATCCCGAGCGCCGCCGCTACCTGTCCCGCTTTGAGTTCAATATCAGTCATGCTGCCACCTCAATTGAAACTATTTGTAAGTTTCACTTATACCCTCGCGCCCGGCAGATGACAAGATCGCGAAACTGCTCATCGGCCCGGGGAGTGGTGTTCGTCAGATGGGCATAGTCCGGTACTCCCTACGTGATCTTTGAAATAACTGCTGCGTTGAAGGTTAGCAACTCTCTCAGCGTCCAGCAGTGATCGGTCAAACCAGCCGCTTGTGCTGGCGTGCGAGCTTTCAAGGTGCCATGCCGCTGACACAGGTTGTAATAGCTCTTGAAGAGCTGCGCCTGGGTATCGAGTGCCGCTCGACACTTGGCGAAACTGCGTGCCTAAGACCTCCGGATCAGCTGCCGCGTCGGGATGCTTGAGGCCGGCGAAGCTGTAGAATTCATCCAATTCGACGTTGGCGGCAGCCACTTCATCAATGATCGCTTGATCGGCCGCTTGGGCTTGTGCCGCGGCGCGTCCAACCCAGCGTTGCACCGTGGAGGGATGCGCACCTTCAATCCGCGCGACGGCTTCCGGGCACAATCCTTCCAGCGTTTGATGGAGGGCGCGCTGGAGTTTCTCCTCTGGCGTCTTGAGATCATAGAAGGCCGTGCCATAGCGGTCGCAGAAAGTTTTCCGGCACTGCCGACAGCGGCGGACAAAGACGATTTGGCCATCCCGCAGGCGATAGCGGCTGTGATAGGCTAGGTGCCCGGCAGGTGCGCCACAGTGTGGGCACTGCCCGGCAAGAGGTCTGGTTTGGATCATCGCAACCCAAGCTTGCCTCTTACCGCTCAACAATTTCAAAGATCAGCTACAGAGTACCCACCCGTGCAAAGTGGCGGTGAATTATTTTGACACTGCACCCCCACTCCTCTATTATTTGGCCGGCCTTCTTTGATGCTTACTCGGACCTCAGTCCAGCCGCAAGAAAGGAACAATCGATATGCTCAACTCGGCAAAACTTCGGCCTGCCCTGACGACATTTGCTCTCTTGATCATGCTCTGTCTTGGCCCTCCCTACCTGATGGCCGCGGATGAATACACCGGGCAGTTCGTCATGGAGTTGGAGCCGGATCGGGAAAACCTTGATAAGGTCGTCTTTCAACCCGCGACCGGGCGGTTGAATTTCAAACTACCCGCTTCACTCGATTCCAACGCCAACGTCACCTACTCGTTCCTCTACAATCCCAACAATGAGAAGCTCGAAGTTCCCGCCCTGCTCGTGGAGGCGCCGGGCGAGAAGCCCTATTTGTGGGTCGACGCGAACCTCAATAAGTCGTTCGAGGAGGCGGAAAAATTCCCCCTCGAACGCGAGGAAGAGGATAACCCTTACCTCTGGCACGGCACCGTCAACATCCCGCTGCCGAAGGGCGTCTTCAAAACCTTCCCGCTCTACGTGAAGTTTTTCCGCGGCGTGAAGTGGGACGAGATGGGCGATGACGACCGCCTGCTCTTACAATCGAGTGAGGTCTACGCCAAAGGCTTCGTCGAGATTCAGGGCAAAAAGAGGCTGGTCGAGTACAGCTACAACCCGCGCGAGCGCAAGATCAGTCTGAGCCGCAGCAAAATTGCGGTCGATTGCAACGGCGACGGCCAGATCGACTGGGGGCGGTTTTCGGGCGAGGCGGCCGAGGCCGAAGAGGAGGCCGTGGTCTTCCGCCTCGGCAACGTCTACGTCTCTCACAAGAAGGCGGACGTCGAGAAGAACGTGATCGTCCTGAAATCGCACCCGGCGGCGGACTACAAGCGGCTGGAGCTGAAGGTCGGCGGCACTTTCCCCGATTTTGAGTTCAAAGACTTCCAGGGCAAGAAGCGGCGCCTCGCGGAATTCCGCGGCAAGTACGTCCTGCTCGACTTCTGGGCGATCTGGTGCGGCCCCTGTCGCCGCGAGTTGCCGTATCAGAAGGCCGCCTACCAGCGCTACAACGCGCGCGGCTTCGAGATCTTAGGCATGAACGCGGACGAGGCGGACTACCTCTCCCAAGTCAAAGCCTGGCTGGCCAAGAACAAATTGGAGTGGACGCAGGCCACGCGCGAGAGCATCATGCCGGTCATGCGCGCGCTGCGCATTCACCTCTACCCGACGACCTTGTTGTTGGACCCGGAAGGCAAGGTCATCTCGCTCGACGAGCGTAAGAAGGGGCAGTTGGAGTTGCGCGGGAAAGAGTTGCTGGAGAGCTTGCAATCCATCTTCTTCCCGGCGACGGCCGGCGGTAGATCAGTGCCGCGCGCCGCGAACAGGGGAGACACCTCCGAGGCGGGCGAAGAGAGGCCGACGCTCCGCAACAAGGCCTCCGGCGCCGGCGCAACGAACTTCGGTAACGTCCGCTTGCCCGCCCCCCCCGACGGCTTCGCCTGGAAGGCGGCTGAGCGACTGAAGATTTTCTGCGTCGTGCCGGACGGCTGGAAGTATAAGGAAGAGGCGAAGGGCGATGAGATCGTGATCACAATCAGTGAAGACGAGGTCGCGGCGGTCGAGGTCACGATCACGGCCCGGAAAAAGGTCTCCGGCCAAGCGGCTGAATTGGCCTCGTCGATGTTTGAAAAATACGCGCAAGGCAAGCAAGTCGTCGCCAAGCAGCAGAACCAATTCGGCGATCAGACCCAGTCCCTGCTCGTCCTGCAGGAAGGCAACAGCGTGATCTTCTATTTGTTCGTGGCGAACACGAGGACCAATTCCCTACGCGTCGGCACCTTCACCTGCCCCCTCAGGCGTATGAGCGAGATCGGGCAGACGGCGCAGACGGTGCTGAATCAGGTGATCTGGGTGGAGTGATCCCGATTCCACCCCGGTTGCTTTCCTGACCCTGGGCCAGGTGTTTTTCTCATGCCATGGTTTCTCAAAAGGACTTGGGATCTGCTGCTCGGCGCCGCCTTCGGCCTCTTCCTTTTTTCCCGCGGCAAAGGCCCGCTCAACGCCTGGCTACTGGTCAACCTGGTCACCTGGTACGTGGTCTCCAGCCTCCTGGTCTGTCTCCATGAATTGGGGCACGCTTTGGTGGGTAGGGTTGTCGGCCTGCGGGTCTTCTGGGTCGCGATCGGAGTCGGCCGCCCGCTCTATGAGGGGCAGTTCTGGGGGACCAACTTACGAATCAATCTCTGGCCCTCCAGGGGAGCGACAGCCTTGGCCGCCAGCACGCCACACCTAATTCGCCTGCGACTCTGGGCCGCCGTCTGCGCCGGGCCTGCCACCCACCTCGCCCCCTTCGCCCTGTGCTATCTCGCCGCTGGCCGTCTGACCACCTTCCCGCCGGCCGGCGACATCTGGTCAACGCCGGCCCCGTTCGCCGTCTTGCTCTACGCCAACGCCTTGCTCCTGCTGCTCAGTCTTTTTTCCGCGGGAGGGGGCACGCTCACACGCCCAGACGGCCACCGCCTGATGCAGATCCCGTTCTGGAAGGAGCAGGAGGTGGCAGAGTACCTGGCCACTTACCCCGCCCTTGAGGCCTACGAATTCATGCGCCGCGGGGATCTGAAGCAGGCCGTCGCACGCTACCAGGCCGCCCTCGCCCTCGCGGCTGACAGCTACGTGCTGCGCCATGACCTGGCCGTCGCCCGACTGCTGCAGGGAGAGTACGAGCAAGCGCGCACCGCCTTCGTCGGGCTGCTCTCCCAAGAGTCGAGTAGACTGCCGGGGCGGCGCCTGCTGCTGCTCAACAACATCGCCTGGGCGGATTTGATGCTGCGCCGTGCCGACCTCCTGAGGGAAGCCGATACCTATTCCGAGGAGGCGATCAAGGAGCTCCCCAATCTGCCGGCAATTCAGGGGACGCGCGGGGCGGTGCTCGTCACGTTGGGCAGGGCTGAGGAGGGATTAAGTCTGCTGAAAAAATCCTTCCGCCGCCATTCTGAGCCGTCCGCTCGCGCCAGCGTCGCCTGCTGGATCGCCATCGCCGAGACGCGGACGGGGCACGGAGAGGAAGCGAGGGTTTGGTTTGGCAAAGCGGAGAGGCTCTGTCCGTGGCTCCATTTACTTGACTGGACCCGGGAGGAGACTCAGGGTCACTCTTTGGCGGCAGCAAACTCACCTCGGTGAGTGATCAACGTCCGTCGCCCTTGCTGACTACCGGCGGAATCTGATAACCGACAAAAGCAAAGCAAATATCGGCCATTGTTTAGCAAGTGGACATTATGCCGAGCTCGGCATAATGTTCCTTACTCCGAGAACCTGATTATTCCGTGCAGGCTTTCGACACTGCTGTTTCGATCAATCCCCTCACGCACTGCTTCATTGATTTAGTCGGCATAATCCGGTGACCCTTCTCCAATCCGGCCCCCAGAGCTGAAAGGAGAAGATGATGCTTACGACTTTCTTTGTTCAGGCACGAGTGTGCGCCCGGCTTGAGGCTGGCCCTCTCGGCTCGCATCTGGAGACTCTCATCGCAACGCTTCAAACGCAGGGTGATGCACGCAGCAGCATTCGACAATTCCTGCGTAATACCGACGCTTTTGCCCGCTGGCTGGCGCAACAGGGACTGGCACTGGATGAGGTTGATGAAGCGTCACTCAACCGCTACCTCGCCGCTCTCCGTCGCTCATATTCATCCCGTGAGTCTGGGCAACTGCCGAAATCGGCCCTCGGATTGAAACAGGTCCTCAAGGTGCTGCGGCAGCATGGCTTGGTTCAACCTCAGCCCGACCCGGCGCCGGTCACTGAGGCAGAGCAGTGGCTGCGCAACTTCGACCATCACCTAGAGTATGTGCTTGGCTTCTCGCCCGGCACACGGTGCAATTACCTCCGTTATGCACGCCGCCTGATTGACTCGCGTTTCGGCCCGGCAGCACCGGATTGGGCGGCCTTGAGCGCGCAGGATGTCACTGATTTTGTGCGGCGGGAAGCGGGCAAACTCAAGTCCTCGACTTGTCGACAGCAGGTCGGCGCCATCAAAGCCCTGCTGCGTTTCCTGGCGATCAGCGGGCTTGTCCCGGCAGGGCTGGCGGGTGCCGTGCCGCCGATCCGTGAGTGGCGGCAAGCTTCGCTGTCGACTCATCTCTCGACGGATGAGTTGGCTCGGGTGCTCACCGTCGGCGAAACAGATGAACGCGGTTTTAACGTCACGCGCGACCCGGTTCACGTCCACGACCTGCACGCGACGATCCTGCACTTGCTGGGCTTTGATCACGAACGATCGGCCTATCGCTTTCAAGGCCGCGATTTCCGGCTGACCGACATGCATGGTATAGTGCACCATAAATTGCTGGCTTGGTACGGCAGCTTGAGTAGTTCGATTGCACAGAAAAGAATTACCGAAATACACGATTGAGCTTGGCTGGGATGACTTTGGGATAGCGCAAAATGGCAGCCTAACCCCCATCCACTTCGGTGGATTTTTTAGGAGACACTCGTATGGAAACAATCATGGTTTCGCCAGCTCGCTCATCGGCCAAGCTGATCGCTTTGAGCTTGATAGCCTTGTGGTTGCTTAGCGCCACTCCGCAAATCGCCCAGGCTCAAGTCCTCTACGGCACGCTTGTCGGGCGCGTCGAAGACCCGTCCGGCGCGATCTTGCCAGGCGCGAAGGTCTCGGTCACCAACCAGGCGACCGGCCAACAGCGCGAGACCACCGCCGATGAGAGCGGCGCGTATGCCTTCCGCGATCTGCAGGTCGGCGTTTACGATCTGACCATTACGCAAATCGGCTTCAAGTCGTATACCAAATCCAACGTCACGGTCGGCCTCAATCAGGTGGTGCGCGAAGATGTGCAGATGACGGTGGGCGGCGCGGCAGAATTCGTGACGATTACCACGGCTGCGCCGGCGCTGCAAACCGACCGCGCGGACGTGAGCAATCAACTCGACAAAGCGCAGATCACCAACCTGCCCATCGGCGCGGGGCGCAACTTTCAGCAGCTTTACAAATTGATTCCCGGCGCGTCCGCGCCTGCCGATGCGCATTCCGACGCCGGCAATCCGCAACGCGCGCTCGTCACGAATTTCAACGGCGTGTCGTATTCCAACAACAACACGCGGCTGGACGGCGCGACGGTTAGTTATCCGTGGCTGCCGCACATCGTGGCCTACGTGCCGCCGCAGGACGCCGTCGAAACCGTCAACATCGTGACCAACAGCTTCGACGCTGAACAAGGCATGGCGGGCGGCGCGGCGGTCAACGTGCAGATCAAATCGGGCACGAATCAATTTCACGGCAGCCTGCACGAATTCCACACCAACAGCCGCTTAAAGGCGCGCAACTATTTTTATTACCAGCCCGGCACGCTGCCGAAAAACATCTTCAATCAATACGGCGGCACGGTCGGCGGGCCCATCATCAAGAACAAACTCTTCTTCTTCGGTTCGTGGGAAGGCACCAAGCGGCGGGCGAATGCGTCAGCCTTTCGCACCTTGCCGACAGCGGCCTTGCGACAAGGCGATTTCAGCGGCACGGGCGCGTTGATTTACGATCCGGCCACGGGCAATGCCGATGGTTCGGGGCGCACCCTGTTCCCGAACAATCGCATCCCGGCCAACCGCATTGATCCGATTGTCCTGAAACTGATCGCCTTAATTCCTGATCCCAATCAGCCAGCGGGCGCGACGCCGTCGAACAACTACTTCGCCAGCGGAACCTATGAATTCAACCGCGACAACTACGACTTCAAGGTGAATTACAACCCGCATGAAAAGTCGACGCTGTTTGTGCGGTATTCAATTTCGCCGAGTCAGATTTTCGATCCACCTTCGCTCGGCGCCGCGGGCGGCGATGCACTGGCGGGCGGGCAGCCGGGCAACGCACCGGGACGAGTGCAAAGCACGGCCATCGGTGGCACCTATACGCTCTCGCCCACGTTATTGCTCGACGGCAACATCGGTTTCACGCGGCAGCGGCTGGGGGCGCAAAACGTGGACATTGACAAAAACTTCGGGCTGGATGTGTTAGGCATTCCGGGCACCAACGGGCCGGACCGCTTGCAGGGCGGTTATCCGCGCTTCACGATCAGCGGCTTCTCTTCGATCGGCAATCCGAACGTCTCGAATCCCTTTCTCTTCCGCGACAATCAGTACGTCGCGGCGGGCAACTTGAGCTGGCTGCGCGGCGCGCATAGCTTGCGTTTCGGCGGCGAATACACCTACCACACGATCAATCATTTTCAGCCGCAAGCGGCTTTCGGCCCGCGCGGCGGCTTCAATTTTTCCGGCGGCTTGACGGCCTTGCGGGGCGGGGCCGCGCCGACGCTCTACAACGGCTGGGCAGATTTTCTGCTGGGTCTGCCGCAAAGCATGGGTAAGGACTTGCAGTACATCAATCCGTCGGCGGTGCGGATGCCGGGTTGGGGCATTTATGCGCGCGATCAATGGCAAGTGTCGCGCAAATTGACGCTCAATTTCGGCACGCGCTTCGAGCGCTATCCGTTTGCCACGCGCGATCATCGTGGCGCGGAACGCTACGACCCAGTGCTTGACCGGGTGTTGATCGGCGGTTTGGGCAACATTCCCGAAGATACGGGCGTGGATGTCGGCGTCGGCCAACTCGCGCCGCGTTTCGGGATTGCCTATCGCCTGACTGAAAAGACGGTGGTGCGTGCGGGCTACGGCATCAGTGTTGATCCGAATTCGTTCCGCGCGATGCGCGATGCCTATCCGGCGACGATCTCACTGCAAATCTCCGGCGCTTCGACCTTGCAAGCGGCGGGCACACTGAAGGCGGGATTGCCGCAGATTATTGGGCCTGACATTTCCTCCGGTTCGATTCTCCTGCCGGCCAACATTGGCACGCAGACCTTCCCGCAGGAGTTCAAGCGTGGCTACATTCAATCCTTCAACTTGACGGTGCAACGCGACATCGGTTGGGGCTTCACGGCGCAGGCTGGTTACGTGGGTTCGCGCGCCATCCGGCAGACGGCCAACGTCAACATCAATGCGGGTGAGGTGGGCCAAGGCAACGCCGGGCGCGCGCTGGCTAAATTTGGGCGCATCGCCAACATCAACATGCTGTTGCCCTTCAACACCGCAACTTACGATGCGTTGCAAACACAATTGAATCGCCGCCTCAATGCGGGCGCGCAATTCGGCGTGACCTACACTTTCTCGAAAGCGATCGGCTACGCTGACAACAACGACTCCGGCTTGACGTGGAATTCCGTTTCACAATGGGCGCGCAATCGTGCGCTGACGGGTTTCGACCGCACCCACAACCTGCAAATTTATGGGGTGTATGAACTGCCTTTTGGCGCGGGCAAACGCTGGGCTACGAGCGGTCCGGCGTCGTGGCTGGCGGGCGGCTGGCAGTTCAACGCGATTATGAGCAAAATCAGCGGCACGCCCTTTACGGTAACGTCGGCGGGCACTTCGCTCAATGCGCCGGGCAACACGCAGACCGCTGATCAAGTGAAATCCGAAGTGAAAATCTTGGGCGGCATCGGACGCGGCGCACCCTATTTTGACCCGACGGCTTTTGCGCCTGTGACTGCTGTGCGTTACGGCACGGTAGGCCGCAACACGATGCGCGGCCCCGGTGTTTTCAATCTGGACGCCAGCCTCTTCCGCAAGTTCAAAATCACGGAAAGGTGGACGCTGCAATTTCGTTCGGAGGTTTTCAACCTGACGAACACGCCCGCATTCAATAACCCAGGTGCCAATGCGTCATCACCGACGCGCAACGCCGATGGTTCGATCATCAATCTGAACGGCTTTAGCGAGATCACTTCCGCGGCGGGAACGGAGCGGCAATTCCGGTTTGCTTTGAAGCTGTCGTTCTGACGCCGCGTCTGGCGCTCATTTGGCGGGAGCCTGTGCATCATCCTGTGACCCAGGTTATGCACAGGCTTCAGTCGCCTCATTCCGGTGAGTTTGTTATGAAACCCCTGAAACTCTGTTTGAGTCTGTTGCTCATTGCTTTGGTTGTCTGTTTAGGCTGGTCTGTACCGCGCCCGGTGGGAGCGGCGCAAGACGTGCAATTCAATCGGGACATTCGCCCGTTGTTGTCGGATCGCTGCTTCTATTGTCACGGGCCGGATGAGAAAAATCGCAAGGCGGGCTTGCGCCTCGACACGTTTGAAGGCGCGACCAAAGATCGCGGCGGCTATCGCGCGATCTCGCCGGGCAAGCCGGACGAGAGTGAATTGTTGCGGCGCGTCACTTCACACCAAGCAGGCGAAATGATGCCGCCCCTGTGGGCCAAGAAACCTGCCGTCACTCCCGAAGAAGCCGCGTTGTTGCGGCGCTGGATTGAGCAAGGCGCTAAATATCAAGGGCATTGGGCGTTTCAACCGCTGGCCGCGGCCGAGCCGCCGGCCGTCAAAAAAAACCCCTGGGTGCGCAACGAAATTGACCGCTTCATTCTGGCGCGGCTCGAACGCGAGCGGCTGTCACCTTCGCCACAGGCCGATGCGCGCACCTTGATTCGTCGTTTGTCGCTCGATTTGACAGGCTTGTTGCCGCCACCGGCGGAAGTCGAAGCCTTCGTCAAAGCATTTGATCAGAAAGACACACGCCAGCAGGACGCAGCTTATAGTGCATTGGTCGAACGCCTGCTGGCCAGCCCGCATTATGGCGAGCGTTGGGGGCGGCATTGGCTGGATCAGGCGCGTTATGCCGATTCCAATGGCTACACGATTGATGGTGAGCGCGTGATGTGGCCGTACCGCGATTGGGTGATTCAGGCGCTCAATGAAGACAAGCCCTTTGACCGTTTCACCATCGAACAACTGGCGGGCGACCTGTTGCCGAATCCGACCAAAGCACAATTGGTAGCGACGGGCTTTCACCGCAATACGGTCATCAACGAAGAAGGCGGTGTCGACCCCGAACAGGCGCGCGTCGAACAGGTGATGGATCGCGTGCAGACGACAGGCGCGGTCTGGCTGGGGCTGACGGTAGGCTGCGCGCAATGCCATACGCACAAGTTCGATCCCATCCCGCACAAAGAGTATTACCAGATGTTCGCCTTCTTTAACTCCACGATGGACGTGAACAATCAAGGTCCGACCGTGACCGTCCAGCGCGGCGAGATGTTCGGCAAACCTGAAACGAATGCCGAACCGACCCCAGCGCCGCCCGCTCGACGGGGCGTGCCCATGGGTGAATTGAAGCAGGGCGATTGGGAAAAGATGGAAATCGCGCGGCTCGAACACAATCCGGCGGTGACGGCTCCGAAAAAGGAGGTCGAATGGGTTCCGTTTGAGCCTGTCAAATTCGACACCGAAGCCGCCGGTAAATTGCGGCGGTTGGAGGACGGCTCGTTTTTGATTACGGCGAACGCCTCGGCGCATGACGCCTACCGCATTTTGGTGAGGATCGCTTCGCCGCGCGTCGCTGCCGTGCGCTTGCGCGTGCTGCCGCACGAAGCCTTGCCGAAAAACGGTCCCGGTTTGGCCGCTGACGGCTCATTCGCGTTGAGCGAATTTTATATTGATTCAGAAGGCGGTCAGCACAGGTTCAACGAAGCCTATGCTGATGACGAGCAAAGCGCCTATCCGGCACGCGCCGCGAGCGACGGCGACCGTCGTACGGGCTGGTCAATCAACAACAACGCCCAGCCGCGCGAAGCGGTGTTTGTCTACGCACGCCCGAAAGAATTTGCCAGCCGCCAAATACAATTCATTCTACGACACGACGCCGACGCCGGGCGCGGCATCGGTCATTTCAAAATCGAGATCGCTACGGAAACGCCGCACGATGCGCGCGGAGCGGCGCTGCTCGAAGCTTTGAAACTTCCGCTCAACGCGCGTTCACCCGAACAGCAAACGATGGTGGCGATGGCTTTTGATTCGGCGCGTGCAGTCAGAGAAAAGCAGGCGGGCAATGCCGTGCTGGCTATGGTTATGCGCGACATCAACGTGCCGCGTGAGTCGTACATTTTCACGCGCGGCGATTTCACCCGGCCTGACAAAGCGGTGGGCTTGTTGCAACCGGGCGTGCTCAGCGCGATTGCGCCCGCCTTGCCTGAAACTGGCAAGCCGCGCACGCGCCTCGATCTAGCCGAGTGGTTAGTGCATCCGGCCAATCCGCTCACGCCGCGCGTCACGATGAATCGCGTCTGGTTGCGCTATTTCGGGCGCGGCATCGTGGAGACCGAAGAGGATTTCGGCACGCAAGGCTCTCTTCCCACGCACCCCGAATTGCTGGATTGGCTGGCGGGCGAATTCATCCGGCGCGGCTGGAGCCTGAAAGCCATGCACCGTTTGATCACGGGCAGCGCGACGTATCGGCAAGCTTCTGACGCGCGCAAGGATTTGAACGAAACCGATCCGCGCAATCTGTTGCTGGCGCGGCAGGAGCGCTTGCGCGTCGAAGCCGAGATCGTGCGTGATGCGGCACTGAGCGCCAGCGGCCTGCTCAATCCGCGCATCGGCGGCCCCAGCGTGCGCCCGCCGCAACCCGACGGCGTCTATGCCTTCACGCAGAACCGCAAGAACTGGATGACGGCAGCCGGGACGGAGCGCTTTCGCCGCGCGTTGTATACGCACTTTTATCGCAGCGCGCCGTATCCGTTGTTCACGACGTTTGACGCGCCCGATTTTCAGACCGTCTGTACGCGGCGCCAGCGCTCGAATACTCCGTTGCAATCGCTGACGCTGGCGAACGATCCGGCCTTTCTGGAAATCGCGCAAGGTTTGGTGGCGCGGTTGGTGCGCGAGGTGCCGGGTGCATTTGACGCGACGCTCGATGCGCGGCTGCGTCACGGGTTTGTGCTGTGTTTCAGCCGTCCGCCCAACGCGACCGAACTCGCCGCTTTGCACAGTTATGTCGAACGCCAGTTGCAGGGCTTTGCCAATCAACCGGCTTCGGCCACGGCGCTGGCGAACAAAGAACTGACGAAGGCCGGATTGACCAAAGCGCAAGCCGCCGCGCTCGTCGCTGCGGTGCGCGTGCTGTTCAATACGGACAATTTCATTACGCGGGAGTGATGGGCGCGCAGGGCAGCCCGGCAATTCGTGCTCCATTAGCGATGGAGGAAAAGATATGAGTCTGAAACAACGCCGACAAGTCGGCCAAAAAACGAAGCCAAAACGTTTAGCCAAAGCAGACGCTGAAGGCGAACGCCTGTGCCGCCGAGGAAATCGGCTTTATCAAACCAAGTTGAAAGCGCTGCTCGAGCCTGCCTACAACGGCATGTTCGTCGCCGTTGAGCCTGACTCCGGCGACTACTTTCTGGCCAAGCGAATGGCGGAAGCAGCGTTGGAGGCGGAACGCAAACATCCTGATAAGTTGGTTTTTATTGCCAGAGTCGGTGCTCGCACAGCGGTGTCCATGAAGAGTCCGAGGTTGCGCTAATGAGGAAACAAGAGCAGGGATGGTGGGATGGTGAGCTTTCGCCTCATCTTGAAATCTCTACCTCGAGTGGCGCACGCCTCGATCTGATCGTTGATTCAGGATTTAACGGAGCGGTGACGCTGCCTTTGGCGCTGATCAAAAAGTTGCGCTTGAAGAAGCGCGGCCATGTTTACAACCGCCTGGCGGATGGCTCAGTGGTAAGTATGCCAAGCTTCAAGAGCGAAATACGTTGGTTCGGTCAACGCCTGCCGGTTCTGGTGCAAGGCACTGACGCAGATGATGAAGGCTTGCTCGGCACAGAATTATTTCAAGGCTGCGTCGTCGAACTCGACCCGGATGCCAACCGTGTGCTCTTTCGCAAGAAATCAAACAAGGAGCTTTCGTGATGAGTACTCAAACCCGAAACAAACCTACTACGCGGCGCCATCGCACGACACCACCTATTTCGGTCAACCCGGCACGGATGAGCGGACAATCCGTCATCGGCACGAGCCGCGTGCCGGTGGGCGTGCTACTCGATTATGTAGACCGCGAGGCGCTGCGGCGCGATTTCCCTTCGATCAGCGCCGATACACTCGAAAGCGCCATCCGTTTTTTGAAGGAATTGGGCGAAGAAGGCGCGTTAGGTGAGCCGGTCGATTATTGATGAAAGTTTTGCTCGACGAAAATGTGCCGGAGACGCTCACGCCTGCCTTTGATCGTTTCGAGACCTTGCACGTTAACGAACTGGGCTGGCAGGGCAAGGAAAACGGCCCCCTGCTGCGAGCGGCGCACGCAGCAGGTTTCACGGCGCTGGTGACGACCGACGTGAATCTTTATAGCCAGCAAAAGGCGCGCTTACACGGACTGGCGCTCATCGTTTTGCGGGTCTTCTCGAATGCTCCCGCAGGCATTCTTCCTTTAGTGCCGGCGGCGCAAGACTTGCTCGCGGGGATGGCGGCTGGCGAGATCGAATACCTTTACATTGACCCGCGTTTGCGCGAAAGCGACCGGCGACGACGACGCGGCGAATTTGCCAACTAACTGGAATAAGGCGGCGATGGCGCTGGCGAACAAAGAACTGACGAAGGCCGGATTGACCGAAGCGCAAGCCGCCGCACTGACCGCTGCGGCGCGCGTGTTGTTCAATACGGACAATTCCATTACGCGCGAGTGATAGAGGGAGGAGTTCGTGCATCTGTGAGGAATTCATGTAGTGCCATCAATTTTCGCGTTCAGTATCATGTCAGGTCAAATATAGGCAAATAAGAAATGATCTCGACCTTTCAACTCAAATTTGGTCGTGGCCCGGGAGTCCCAGCCGAGTCAATCGCTACTACCCCAGTAACGGTCTTCGTCGGCCCCAACAATTCCGGGAAAAGCAAGGTTCTTACGGAGATCGAACAGTTCTGTCGGACAGGTCAGAAAGACGCCACCGCAGTGATCCTGGACGAGTTGGCATTTTCCGGGCTTCCAGATTTTAAGGCCAACGAAGCGATTGAACATCTGAAGCAGCCTCCTAACCCAGGGGAAGCTCTTAACGTTGATCATATTTTCATTGGTAGCCGATTTGGGCGACGCCAAGTACATCTTGAAAACCTGATCCAGGTTGTACGGAACCCGCGTACTGACCTCCACGCTTTTTGCCAGTACTTTCTCACACACAGCACGTTGATACTCGATGGCCGAAGCAGAATTAACTTGGTGAATCAACAAACTGCCGGCGATCTTCAACAGTCCCCACAATCAAGTTTTCAGGTCTTATTCCGTGACGATATTAAGCGTCACGAGGTACGGCGTATTGTCTCCGAAGCCTTCGGCTCGTATTTCGTCATTGATCCGACCCATCTCGGTCAACTTCGCATTCGGTTGTCGCAGCGTGCGCCAATCAATGATCTAGAAGAACGAGGGATTCATGCTGATGCGGTGCGGTTCCACGCGAACGCACAGTTAATTGACCAAGCAAGTGATGGGGTGAAGGCATTCACTGGCATCGTGATCGAACTAATGGCGGGCGATCCCCGGGTGTTGCTCATTGACGAACCAGAAGCATTCCTTCATCCTTCTCTGTCTTCAAAGCTGGGATACGAAGTGTCGCGTGCAGCATTATCAGCGGACAAGCGAGTGTTCGTTTCTACACACAGTCCTATGTTCGTAATGGGCTGCATTCAATCTGGTGCGCCAGTCAACATTGTCCGGTTGACCTATCGTGATGGTGTTGCGACTTCACGGCTCCTCCCGAGTACTGAGATATTAGAGTTGATGAGGAATCCGTTGCTGCGGTCGACTGGCGTTCTAAGCGGGCTGTTCTACGAATTTGTTGTAGTGACAGAATCGGACGCTGATCGTGCATTCTATCAAGCGTGAATTCAACTCGTAAGTGCAATTTTTGACCTGGTCTCGAAGGGCAAGCTGTTTTAGCCTAGTGCTCTTTCAACGACCAAGTCAAAAGGAGCACACATGGCGAGTTACAAACAGCTTACCCTTGAAGAAAGATACCAGATTTACGCCTTGAAGACAGCCGGCCATCAGCAAAGCGACATCGCCAAGCAACTGGGGCGTGATCCCGGCACCATCTCGCGCGAACTGCGGCGCAATCGCGGGCAGCGCGGCTACCGCCCACAGCAAGCCCAGGCCAAAGCCGACGCGCGCAAACAAGCGCGCGTGACTGAGCGCATCGAGCCTCGGACTTGGGTGCTCATCGAGGCCCAGTTGCGTCAGCAATGGAGCCCCGAACAGATCAGCGGCTGGCTCCGGGCGGAGACACAACTCCACGTCTCGCACGAGTGGATCTATCAGCACGTCTACGCGGACAAGGCTGCGGGCGGGGACTTGTGGCAACATCTGCGTTGCCAGAAGCAGAAGCGCAAACGCTACGGTAGCTATGACCGGCGCGGGCAAATCCCTGACCGCATCAGCATTGACCAACGGCCGGCTGTGGTCGAGACAAAGAAGCGAGTCGGCGACTGGGAACTTGATACGATCATCGGCCGCCACCATCAACAGGCCATCGTCTCAGTCGTCGAGCGGAAGTCGAAGTTTACGCTGCTGGCCAAAGTCGAGCACAATACTGCTGAGGCCGTCAAGCAAGCTATCACCACTGCGCTTGAGCCGCACGTGGAGCAAGTCCACACCTTGACGGCAGACAACGGACGTGAGTTTGCCCATCATGTCCTGATCGCCGAGGCCCTGGCGGCAGACTTCTATTTCGCGCATCCTTATCATAGCTGGGAGCGGGGACTCAATGAGAACACCAACGGGCTAGTCCGGCAGTACTTCCCCAAGCAGTCGGATTTTTCAAAGATCACCGCGCAGGACTTGCAACAAGTGATGGATCGGCTCAATCATAGACCGCGCAAGACGCTGAAGTTCAAGACACCGCACCAGGTGTTTTTCAAAACCAAAGCAATTGCACTTAAGACTTGAATCCGCGAAGAGATAAATGAACGCCTTCTGCGATTTAAGCCTGAATGGGGTATCCCAAACTGCCTATTCATCAATGCTCAGAACAAGCAGACCGTCCACACCATTATCCGGCCACTGCGTCAACTCGGCATTCCAGCGGCGGGGGTGGTAGATGTGGATGTATTCAAGGAAGGCGGTACAAACTGGACCAATTTGCTTGGTGGTGCCAACGTTCCAACCATAGCTTACAACTCTCTTGGAACCCTACGAAGTGCCATCAAGCAGGCAATGGATAATACAGGAAAAGACATGAAGCGCGATGGCGGTGTGGACATACTTCAGCATCCTGATCGCGAAGCTGTGCTGAATCTGTTAGATCAACTTGCTGAGTATGGGGTTTTCGTCGTACCAGACGGAGAACTCGAGTCTTGGGTAAAGCAACTCGGTGCTTCTGGGCACGGGCCTTCCTGGCTAATAAGTGTATTTGAGAGGATGGGCGAGGATCCTGAAGCCGCTGGATTCCTTATGCCAGCTTGCGACGACGTGTGGGCGTTCATACAGAAAATGAAGGCTTGGCTCATAGATGCAAATCGCAAGGGCATCCCCACATAAAGATCATGGCAACCTATGAAATGTCTTTTTATCGCTCTCTATGAAAAAAACAAACACTTCACATCCAAACGAATTGCGCGACGCGACCCGCCGTCATTTTTTCGGGCAATGCGCCGTAGGCTTGGGTTCCATCGCACTCAACTGTTTGCTCGCGCGTGATGGTTTCGGCAACCCGCAGCGTCCGCAAATTGATCCGTCAAGGCCAATGGCGCCGCGCAAGCCGCCGCTCCCGGCCAAAGCCAAGCGCGTGATTTATCTGTTTATGGCGGGCGCGCCGTCGCAACTGGAACTGTTTGAAGACAAACCGAAGCTGCGCGAATTGACGGGGCAAGCGCCGCCGCCAAGCTTGCTCAAAGGCCGCCGCTTCGCCTTTCTCAAAGGCAACGAGACGCTGCTCGGGACGCGGCGCAAGTTTGCGCGCTACGGCCAATCGGGAATGTCGCTCAGCGAATTGCTGCCGCATCACCAGAAGATCGTAGATGAGGTTTGCTGGTTGCGCGGGATGTCTACGGATGTGTTCAACCACGGCCCGGCGAAGCTGTTTATGAACTCTGGCTTTCAAATCCCCGGTCGCCCCGCGTTCGGCGCGTGGGTGACATACGGGCTGGGTAGCGAATCGGCTGACCTGCCCGGCTTCGTCGTCTTGCAAAGCGGTCGGCGCGGCCCGCGCGGCGGTTCGAGCTTGTGGAGCAGTGGCTTTTTGCCGACTTCGTATCAAGGCGTGCCCTTTCGTGGCAGCGGCGATCCGATTCTCAATTTGCGCAGCCCCGACGGCCTTTCGCGCGAACAGGAACGGGATTTTTACGACACCGTCAGTGCGCTCAACCGCGCGCGGATGGACGCGACCGGCGACCCTGAAATCATGACGCGGCTCAACGCCTATGAAATGGCTTTTCGCATGCAAACGAGCGCGCCTGAGTTGATGGATGTGCGCCAGGAATCGGCGGCGACGTTGGAACTCTACGGCGTGAAGCCGGGCGAAGCGGGTTTCGCTGCGAATGCGTTGTTGGCGCGGCGGATGATCGAACGCGGCGTACGTTTCGTGCAGTTGTATCACACCGACTGGGATCATCACGGCGAACGCGGCAACAACCTCACGACTGACCTTGATGCCCGTTGCCGTGAAGTGGACCAGGCGAGTGCCGCGCTCGTGCTCGACCTGAAACAACGTGGGTTGTTGGATGACACGCTGGTCATCTGGGGCGGCGAATTCGGGCGCACGCCGATGGGCGAGGTGCGCGAATCTGTGGGCCGCGATCATCACGTTGACGCCTTCACGATGTGGGTGGCGGGCGGCGGCTTCAAACCCGGCTACATTCACGGCGCGACCGATGAACTCGGCTTTGGTGTGATCGAAGGCGGTGTCCACGTCCACGACCTGCACGCGACGCTGCTTCATCAACTCGGCTTCGATCACGAGCGGCTGACCTATCGCTTCCAGGGCCGCGAATTCCGGCTGACCGACGTGCATGGCAAGGTGCAGAAAAATTTGTTGGCCTGAGAACGGAGTAAGTTTCCCAAAGCGAGCGATGGAAAACCAGGCCCTGAAATCTTCGATGCGCATGGCAATGTTGATGGGGGTATTGCTGCCGTTGGCCGAAACGGTGCGCCGCTCGAATCAGTTACTTGATCCGGCGCGGTTCCTGAGTTGGTTCGATGACTACCTGTTGGGCGGCGCGTTGTTACTGGCGGCGTATCGGGTCAAACAGAAAAGGCGTAATGCGGGGAGTTGGTTGATTGCCGCCTGGGGCGTCGGCGTCGGGGCGTTGTTTCTCAGCTTTATCGGGCAGTTCGACTATTACTTTGAAGCAGCAGGCGATCCGGGCATCTTCTCGACGACGCTGGTGGCGGTCGTCAAAGGACTGTTGTTGGCGTATATGTGTTACGGCCTTTATCTGAGTATTGAGGCGAATTCGGCAGAGGTTCGCTCGTAAATTGCTGGAACGTCCGGAGCGACCAGGCCAATTCCGAATGTAGTTATCGCCCGCACCCGCTGAAAGCAGCGCAGTAAACTCGAGGAGGCGCCACTATGACGTTCAGACAAAACGCGGCAAGAATTGCCCACCTCATGATCTGGCTCTGTTTGTGCGCCAGCCTGGCCAGGGCGCAATCATCCACCGCTACGCTCAACGGCACGGTGACCGATGAAAACGGCGCCGTGGTGGCGGGCGCCACGGTGATGCTCGTCAATACGGCGACGGGACAAAGCCGCACGGCAGGGAGCAACAGCGCGGGGTTTTACACCTTTCCGCAAGTGAAGCCCGATAAATACAGGCTGAAAGTCGAACGGCAGGGGTTTGCGCCGCTCCTGCGCGAAGAGGTCTTGTTGCAGGTCGGCGACACCGTCGTGCTCGACCTGACACTGAAAGTCGGCGGCGTAGGCGAAGCCGTCACCGTCTCGGGCAACGCCGTGCCTTTGCTCGAAACGGGTTCTTCCAGCCTGGGCGAAGTCGTCAACAGCCGCACGATTGAATCGCTGCCCTTGAACGGCCGCAACACGATGCAACTGGTCGCGCTGACGCCGGGCGTCGCCACGCAACGCGGTTATCGCACTTCGACCTTTGGCAGCGGCGCGATTGCGAGCAATGCATTTTCGGCTAATGGCGGGCGCAACGTCGCCAACGAAATTATGGTGGACGGTTCGCCGCAGGTAGTGATGGGTTACAACCAGCCGGCCTGGGTGCCGAACCCCGACGCGACGCAAGAATTCAAGGTGCAAACCAACGGCTTGTCGGCGGAATACGGCCGGACGGGCGGCGCGGTGGTCAACCTCGTCACGCGCTCGGGCACGAATGAATTTCACGGGGCGCTGTTTGAATTCGTGCGCAACGATCTGTTCGACGCGAACGGCTTTTTCAACAATCTGAACAATCGCGACAAAGCGCCGTTCCGCTTCAATCAATTCGGCGGCACGGTGGGCGGCCCCGTCTATCTGCCGCGTTTTGGGCAAGGCGGGCCGGGCGTGTGGTCGGGCAAGAATCGCACGTTCTTCTTTTTCAGCTACGAAGGCGTGCGGCAGGTGAATCCCGGCTCGTCTTCGCACACCGTGCCGACGGCAAAAATGCGCGCGGGCGATTTCACTGAAATCCTCGGTGCCAATCAATGCACCAACGCCAGCAACGCGATTGGCAATTGTGGCGGCGCTTTCACCACGCCGTATATGGTGACCGACACGACGGGCGCACGCCTGCAGGCGCGCGCGGGGATGATCTTCGACCCGGCGACGATTGACGGGTCGGGGCGGCGGCGCGCCTTTGCGGGCAACGTCATTCCGGCAACGCGCATCAGCCCGGTGGCGGTGAAAATTCTCGGCTTCTATCCCGACCCCAATCGCGGCGGCCTGATCAACAACTACTTCACGCAAGCGGGCAGCCGCACGGGCGTGAACGATTATTCGGCGCGCGTAGACCACCGCTGGACGGATACGCACACGACCTTCTTCCGCTATTCGCAAAACAAGCTGCGCACGACGCAGCCCGACATCTTCAACAACTCGGCTTCGCAGGGGAACGGCGTGGACGGGCGCATAAGCTACAGCACGACGGTGGATCACACCTGGGCGCGCAACAGTTGGGTGCTGCACGCCAATTACGGCTACGTCTATCACTCCAACCCGCGCGATTACAAAGACCGCAATTTCAGCCTGACGACGCTGGGCTTGCCGCAGGCCGTGGCCGATTACGCGCAATATAAAGCCTTCCCGACGATCACGGCGACGGGTTTCAATCAACTCGGCTCAGAACCGGCCTGGTTGATCGGCAACGAATTTGAAACGCACACGTTGACAGTTGACGCCACGCGCGTCGTCGGCAATCACACCTTGAAATCCGGCTGGACGGGCCGCTTGAATCGCGTCTCGAACGACCGCCCGAATGCGCCCGCCGGACAGTACCAGTTCAACGAAAGCTGGACGCGCGAAGTCTTCAACGGGAATTTCGGCGGGCAATCCATCGCTTCGATGCTGTTGGGCTTGATGTCGGGCGGCAACATTTCGACGCAGCCGCGGCTGGCGCTGCAGGTGAAATATCTGGCGACCTATTTGCAGGATGACTGGCGCGTCAACGACCGGCTGACACTGAATCTGGGTTTGCGGTGGGATGTCGACTTGCCGCTGACCGAACGCTTTGATCGCACGTCGTGGTTTGATTTCAGCGCGCCGCTGCCGATCAACGTGCCCGCCGTGCCCGCCGGCATTGACCTCAATGAATTCAAGAGCCGGTTGCGTGGCGGGCTGGTGTATGCCAACCGCAACGGCACGCCGCGCGGCAACAAAGATCGGGACCTGAACAATTTCGCGCCGCGCATCGGGCTGGCTTACAAGCTGACCAATCGTTTCGTCGTGCGCTCGAGCTTCGGTATTTTCTACAACCCGACGACCGGCATCGGCTCCGGCAACGCCAGCGTAGGCGCGTTGGGTTTCAACGAACAGACCTCCATCGTCACCAGTAACGATGGCGGACGCACGCCCGCTACGACGATTGCCGATCCGTTCCCCAATGGTTTTGTGCGCGCGACCAATGGCAACGACGGTTTACTCGCCCTGATCGGACAGGGTATCAATGCGCAGGTGCGTGCCGACCGCGTGCCTTATTCGATGCAGTGGAATTTGAACTTGCAATACGAACTGCCCGCGCAGATGTTAGTTGATGTGGCTTACGCCGGTAACTCAGGCGTGAAGCTGCTGGCGCAGGCGCAATTGAATCAAATCCCCGATGACAAGCTGGCGCTCGGCGCGCAATTGAATCAAGTGGTCAATAATCCGTTCTTCGGCATTTTCCCGGCGACCTCGCCGCTCGGCGCGCGGACGACGACCTTCGGGCAATTGCTGCGGCCTTATCCGCATTTGACGGGCCTGACCCATACCTGGGGTTCGATGGCGCATTCCAGCTATCACGCCTTGCAGGCCAAGTTCCGCCGGCGGTTCAGCGGCGGATTGCAATTCCTCTCGGCCTACACCTGGTCGAAGTTACTCGACGATTTCTCTTCGGTCGCGGGCTTTTTGGGACAGCAAAATCCGGGCTATACGAACAACAATCAGCGGCGTCTGGACAAATCGCTTTCGTCGCTCGACCAACCGCACACGCTGGTGACGAACTTCCAGTACGATCTGCCGTTCGGCCAAGGCCGCAGGTTTGCACCAAACAGCCGCGCGCTGGATTGGCTCATCGGCGGCTGGAATGTGAGCGGCGTGATGACGTTGCAAAGCGGGCTGCCGATTTCGATTGACTCCAATGCGAATACGACCAATTCATTCGGCGGCGGCCAACATCCCAACAAGATCGGGCCGAGCGCCACGACGGGCAGTATTTATGACCGGCGCACCAATTATATCAACGCGGCTTCGTTCGTGAATCCGCCGCCATTCACCTTCGGCACGACGGGCCGCAACCTGCCCGATTTGCGCGCGCCGGTTTACTACAACTGGGACTTGTCGGTGCTGCGCAGCTTCAAATTCTCCGAGAAGAGATCACTGCAATTCCGTTGGGAGATATTCAATGCCTTCAACCGCGTGAACTTTCAACCGCCGGGCGGCACCACCTTCGGCGTGAATACGTTTGGCGTCATCAACTCCACCGAACGCGCGCGCATTATGCAATTCGGGTTGAAGCTATATTACTGATGTCACGCACCTGCTGACGCGAAGCCTAACCTCTGACACCCGCGGCGGCTATGTCTTTTTACCGGCGAATGTGTTAATTAGTTCGTTGCGGTGTAGCATCATTCCGCGCGGCGTAACACCCATCACTCATCACAACCTGAAGAGGAGGTCCCCCCATGCTTCCACGTCTCACGAGAGCTACTCTGTTACTATTAGTTCTTCTCAGCCCGCTGTGCGCCCAGACGCCGTCGGGCGAGATCAGTGGGGTCGTCAGCGATCCGGCCGGGTCAGTCGTCGCCGGGGTGCGGATCACGCTCACCAACCCGGCCACCAACGCCGTCCGCGAGGTGGAGACCAATGAATCCGGGCTTTACTCCTTCCCGGCCCTGCCGCCCGGCGTCTACCACCTGCGCGTCGAGCGCCAGGGCTTTCGCACCATCGAGCGCCGGAACATTGAAGTGCTGGTCGGGAGCGCCAACCGCATCGACCTGAATTTAGAGGTCGGCGAGGTGACCACCGTCGTCGAGATCGCGGGCGGCGCGCCGGTCTTGCAGAGCGAGAATGCCTCGATCGGCACGGTCATCGAAAACCGCAGCGTCATCGAACTACCCTTGAACGGGCGCAACTACCTGCAGCTGACCTCGCTCATTCCCGGCGCGACCACCAACGGGCCTTCCTCCAGCCAGGGCAAGCAGCGCATGGGCGGCCAGCGCAACAGCTTCGCGCTCAACGTCAGCGGGCAGCGCATCCACTACAACCACTACTCGCTCGATGGGGTCGAGAACACCGACCTCAATTTCAACAGCTATATGCTGCTGCCTTCGATCGACGCGATCCGCGAGTTCAAGGTCGAGTCGGGGTTGTTCGACGCCGAGTACGGGCGCGCCATCGCGCAGATCAACGTCTCGACCAAGTCGGGCACGAACCAGTTCCACGGGACGCTCTTCCATTTCCTGCGCAACTCGGCGCTCGACGCCAAGAACTATTTCGACCGCCCCGACCAGCCCATCCCGCCCTTCAAGCGCAACCAATACGGGCTGACCGTGGACGGACCCGTAGTGCTGCCGAAGCTCTTTCACGGCCGGGACAGGCTCTTCTTCATGTTCAACTGGGAGGGGCTGCGCGAGCGCAAGGCGCTGACCGCGACGCCGGCACTGCCGCTCACCGCCTGGCGCAACGGCGATTTCTCTGGCGGCCCGACGATCTACGACCCGGTGACGCGCGTCTTCGACGCCGCCGCCAACGTCATCGGGGCGCCGACGCCGTTCCCGAATAACCGCATCCCGGAGAACCGCATTCATCCGGTCGCGAAGAAGCTGCTGGCCTTCTACCCGCTGCCGCAGCAGGAGCGCACCGGCTCTAACTTCGTCAACAACGAAGGCCGGCGCGTTGACGCCGACCAGTACACCTACCGGCTGGATTTCACCGAAAGCTCAAAGTCAAACTGGTTCTTCCGCCACAGCATCTCGCACGAGCTGGGCTACGATCCCTTCCCGATCCCGAACATGGGCATCGACACCGACACGGACGTGCAGCAGGGCGTGCTGGCCAATACGCGCACATTCGGCTCGAACAAGGTCAATGATCTTCGCTTCGGTCTGAGCCGCCTGGTCAACGCGCACATCTCGCCGCGCGCCAATAAAGTTAACGTGGTCAAGGAACTCGGCATCAACATCCCGAGCGACAACCCGCTCTACTGGGGCGTGCCCAACATCATCATCTCCAGCCTCGCGAACCTGGGCGAGGAGAGCGACGCGCCGTTCATTAACTACGACACGACGATTCAGTTGGTGGATAACTTCTCGTGGACCGTCGGCAAGCATTCCTACAAGTTCGGCGGCGAATTTCGCCGCGTGCGCTACAACCAGATCGGCGGCGTCGTCACGCGCGGGCGCTTCAACTTCGACGGGCGCTACACGCAGCAACCGCTCTTGCCCGCTGCCCAGCGCGGCGGCCACCCCTTCGCCGACTTCCTGCTCGGCCACTTTAACAACTCCGAAGGGCAGATCGGCGCGCCCATCGCCAACTTCCGCTCGAACTACTTCGCGCTCTACGCGCAAGACAACTGGAAGGTCACGCCCAAGCTGACGCTCAACTACGGGCTGCGCTGGGAGAACGACCAGCCATTCCGCGACAAGTACGACGCCATCGTCAACATCGATTTCCGCTGGGACAATTCGTCTGAGCCGGTCTACGTGCGTGCCGGCACAGGTGATCCGTATGAAGGTAACCCCCCATTCCGGCTGGCCTCTGACGTCAAGTATGTGCGCGACGGGCGCTTCGGCAGCCGGGCCTTCAGGAACGACCTCAACGATTTCGCCCCCCGCCTGGGCATCGCCTATCAGCTGACGCCGAAGACCGTGCTGCGCACCGGGGCCGGGATCTATTATGTGCGCGACATCGGCAACGCGGTCTTCGACATCGTGCGCAACGCGCCCTTCACCATTCGCCGCAACGAGCCGGCCGAATCCTTCCGCCCCAATTTGAGCTTCGAGCAGCCGTTTGTGCGCACCGGCGCCCCGACCTTCATTCTGGCGAATCAATTCGACGAGCCGTCGAGTTATGTCGCGCAATGGTCGTTCGGATTGCAGCGCGAGTTGACCAGAGACATGACAGTCGAGGCCACTTACTTCGGCTCCGCCGGCATCCATCTGCGCCGCCTGCAAACCTACAACAACTCCGAGCCGAGCCAACTGCCGAACACGAACAATGCGCGCCCGTTCCCCAAATTCGGCGGCTTCCAGGTCATGAACGCGCCGAGCCATTCCAGCTACCACGCGCTTTACCTGAAGGTGCAGCAACGCTTCTCGCGCGGCCTGACCTTCCTGAGTTCGTTCGCCTGGGGCAAGTCGATTGACAACGGCAGCGGCATCCGCACCTCAGACGGCGACAGCTTGACGCCGTCGAATAACTACAACCTGGAGTTAGAGCGCGGACTGTCGGCCTTCGATTTTCGGCGGCGCTGGACGACCTCCTGGTTGTGGGAACTGCCCGTGGGCAAAGGTAAGCGCTGGCTCGGCAGCGGCGGCATCGCCGATCTCCTCCTCGGCGGCTGGCAACTGGGCGGCATCCTGACCTTGCAGGATGGCTTCCCGTTCACGGTGACTTGCGGCCCGGGCAACGTCCAGAACGGCGGCGGCGTCTGTTACCCTGATTCCACCGGGGCCGACCCGAACCTGCCGCGCGGCGAGCAGACGCGCACGCGCTTCTTCAACACCGACGCCTACGTGGATCGCATCCCCGCCGGCGGCCCGTTCCGTTACGGCACGACGGCGCGCAACTCGGTCATCGGCCCCGGCATCATCAGCTTCGACGCCTCGGCCAACAAGAAGTTCTACCTGACCGAGTCGAAGTTCCTCGAGTTCCGCACCGAGGTTTTCAACACGCCGAACCACCCGATCTGGAGCCCGCCCGGCTCGCAACTGCGCACGCCGAACTACGGCGTGATCACGAGCACGAAGATCGACTCGCGCCAGATTCAGTTCGCGTTGAAGCTGGTCTTCTAAATCGAGCCACACGACATTGGTTTCGGTACCGCGAGCGGTAGCGAGCGTGGCCTCCGGAAAAAGAGCCACTCACCTGGAGCCACGCTCGCTACCGCTCGCGGTACTGACTCGGCAAATGGAGCAATAGCGATGTACATCAAGCTTTTTGTTTTGGGAGCCATGCTGGGCGCCTTCACGCTCGCCTCTGAAATTGCGCCGCTCGGCTCCTACACGCCGCGCGAGCGCAGCCATTGGGCTTTCGTGAAGCGCGTGATGCCAGCGGTGCCGACCTTTGCGCTCGCGGCGGACAGGGCCTGGGCGAAGAGCCCGGTTGATGCCTTCATCCTCCAACGCTTGCAGAAGGCAGGGCTGAAGCCATCGCCGCAGGCCGACCGGGCGACGCTCATCAGGCGCCTCTACTTCGACCTCACGGGGCTGCCGCCGTCGCCGCGCGAGGTCGCTGAATTCGTCGCCGGCAAATCGCCAGACGCCTGGCAGAAGCTCATCGAAAAGCTGCTGGCCAGTCCGCATTACGGCGAGCGCTGGGCGCAGCATTGGCTCGACGTGGTGCGCTTCGCCGAAACCGACGGCTTTGAATATGACACGCATCGCCGCGACGCCTGGCGCTATCGCGACTACGTCATCCGCGCTTTCAATACCGACAAGCCCTATGACCACTTCGTGACGGAACAACTGGCCGGCGACGAGATCGCCCCCGGGGATGACGAGGCGCTCGTCGCCGCCGGCTTCAACCGGCTCGGCCCGCTGCGTAAGAACGCGGGCAACCAAGAAGTGGCCAGCAGCCGTAACGAGGTGCTGACCGAGATGACCAACGCGGTCGGCGCGGCGCTCTTGGGCGTCACCCTCGGTTGCGCGCGTTGCCACAACCATAAATTCGACCCGATCCGGCAGAGCGACTACTACCGCATCCAGGCCTACTTCGCCGCCGCCTACGAACACGACGTAGTGAAAGCCACTCCGGAACAACAGGCGGCCTGGAAGGCCAAGGCCGAGCCGGTTGAGAAGGAGATGGAGAAGGTCCGCGCCGCGATGAAGAAGCTACAAGGCAAGGACGACCCGGCGGCGGCTGATATGAAGCAGGCCCTGACGAAGAAGCTTGAGGAGCTGCAGGAGCGCATGCCGGAGCCGCTACCCGCGCTCCACAGCGTTACCAATTTGCCAGAGAAGAAGTCACCGATCCATCTGCTCTCGCGCGGTGACTACCAGGCCAAAGGCGACCGCGTCGGCATGCGCCCGCTCGGCGTGCTGCTCCCCGACGGCACGCCCGAATTGCCGGAGAATACGTCCCGGCCCCGTGCCGAGCTAGCCAAGTGGATCGTTGACCCGAACAACCCGCTGACGGCGCGCGTCATGGTCAACCGCATCTGGCAATACCATTTCGGCCGCGGCCTTGTCGCCACGCCGAACGATTTCGGCCGCCTGGGCGCGCGCCCGACGCATCCCGAGTTACTCGACTACCTGGCTAACGAATTGGTCGCCAGCGGTTTCAGCATCAAGCATATTCACCGCTTGATCTTGTGCAGCAACACCTATCAACAGACTGCCGCGCCGCCGCCTGATCCGGCCTTCAAAGCCCTAGCGATGACCAAGGACCCGGAAAACAAACTGCTCTGGCGCTTCAACCGTCAACGCCTGGAGGCCGAACAAATCCGCGACGCGATCCTGGCTGTGGCGGGCACGCTCAACCCCAAGCAAGGGAAGCCGAGCGTGATGGTGCCGATAGATCAGGGGCTGATCAATCTGCTCTACAAGCCCTCGCAATGGCAGCCCGCGAAAGATCGGGCCGAGTACACGCGCCGCAGCATCTACCTGATCGCCAAGCGCAACCTACGGTTGCCGTTGATGGAGGTCTTCGACGCGCCCGACTTGCAAGTGAGCTGCCCGCGCCGCGAGTCGAGCACGCACGCGCCCCAGGGGCTGGAACTGCTCAACGGGACTTTTGCCAACGAGCAGGCCGAAGCATTGGCCCGAAGGCTCGAAGCGGAGGCCGGGCCGAACCTGCGCAAGCAGATAGATCTGGGCTATCGGCTGGTGGCGGGACGCCCCGCCCGGCCCGAGGAGATCCGCGTGGCGCTGGGCTTCCTGAAGACGCAACCCAAGCGCGAGTTCGCGCTGGCACTACTCAATTTGAACTCTTTCTTGTACGTGAATTGAGGGGGACGACGATGTTTGAGCATGTCCGGATGACGCGCAACCGGCGGGAATTTCTCCGCGACGCCTTTTGTGGTTTTGGCGCTCTGGCTTTTGGCGCCATGCTCGCTCAAGAACAAGCGCGCGCGCAATCCGCCACTACGGCGGGTAATCCACTCGCGCCCAAGAAACCACATCATTTCGCCAAGGCCAAGTCGGTCATCTTCCTCTTCTTGAGTGGCGGCCCCAGCCACATCGAAACGTTCGACCCCAAGCCGCTGCTCAATAAACTGCACGGCCAGAAGCGACCGGCCAGTTTCGGCGAAGCGAAATACCAGTTCATCACCGGCGACGCCAAGCTGCTCGGCACCAAGCGCACCTTCAAACGGTACGGCCAGAGCGGCATTGAGGTCTCTGACCTGTTCCCGTACCTCGCCCGATGCATAGATGATGTGGCGGTCATCCGCTCCTGTCACGGCGATATGGTGGTGCACTCGGCCGCACAGTATCAGCTCTTCACGGGCCGGGTGATCCCCGGTTTCCCCAGCCTGGGTTCGTGGGTGATCTACGGCCTCGGCTCCGAAGCCGAATCGCTGCCGGCCTACGTCGTCTTACCTGATCCACACGGCGCCCAGGAGGCGGGGGCGCCGATGTATACCAACGGGTTCCTGCCGGCCGTCTATCAGCCCACAATGTTTCGCCCCGGCGACCGGCCCGTGCTGAACCTGGACTTGCCCAAAGGGGTTTCGCTCGATGGGCGGCGCCAGACGCTCGGACTCCTCAAGCAGCTTAACCAACTCGACATGGCCCCCGATGACGCCGAGTTCTCGGCCCGCCTCAACGCTTACGACCTCGCCTTCAAGATGCAGACCGAAGCGCCCGCGATCTTCGACCTCTCGAACGAGCCGCAGGAGACGCTCGATCTATACGGCATCGGGAAGCAGCCGACGGACGATTACGGCCGGCGCTGTCTGCTCGCCCGCCGGCTGGTCGAAAAGGGCGTGCGCTTCGTCTGTCCGGTGTCGGGTGGCGGGACCGGCAACCTGCAATGGGACGCGCACGACAACATCGAGGAGAACCACCTGCGGATGGCCGCGCAGACTGATCAGCCGATGGCGGCGCTGCTCACCGACCTCAAGCGGCGCGGGCTGCTCGACTCGACGCTGGTCCTGATCGGCGGGGAGTTCGGCCGCTCGCCCGAATCGCAGGGCAGCAAGGGGCGCGACCATCACAACCTCGGCTTCACCATGCTGATGGCCGGGGGCGGCATCAAAGGCGGCCAGGTCTATGGCGCGACGGACGAGATCGGACTGCGGGCGGTAGAGAAGCCGGTGCACTTCCGCGATATTCACACGACCCTCCTACACCAGTTGGGCCTCGACCAGAACTTGCTGACCTACTTGCACCAAGGCCGTGAAGAGCGGCTGACCGAAGTCCAGGGCAGTGTTATTACCGACCTGGTGTAGCCTCCGGTGCGCGGCAACGGGCAGTTAAGGAGCTGCCATTTCGGCTTCGAGGTCTTCAGCGTGCCGGACTTCGCCGATTCTTTTTGCCTGAAAAGAACTGGCGCTGGCGATGCGGCCCGAACAACGTGCCGCCGGGTACAAAGCCCGTCAGCAAGTGAACGAGCCGCAACCGCATCCGCAAGCAAGCAGTCTGCAAACCAATAACCGGCAGCCGCCGCTGGCAGGTAGCCGGAGATACAGGAGTAGCAATGATCGAAAGAAGAGAGATTCTCAAGGGCGCGGGAGCCGCGCTCACCACTTCACTTTTCACCGGGCGCGTAATGGGCGCGAACGACCGCATCGCCACCGGTCACATCGGCATTGGCGCGATGGGGTCGAGCAACCTTAACTTCGCGCTGAAATTGCCTGACGTAGAACCGGTCGCAGTTTGCGACGTCTACCAGCCGGCACTGGAGAAAGCCGTCGCCACCGCCAGCAAAGCGGGCAAGACCGTCAAAGCGGTGAAGGATTTTCGGGAAATCCTGGCAGACAAATCCATTGACGCCGTTTGCATTTCGACGCCCGATCACTGGCACGCTTATATGACCGTCGAGGCTTGTAAGCAGGGCAAAGACGTCTTCGTCGAGAAACCGGCTTCGGTCCATGTCGAAGAAGGGCAGAGGATGGTCGAGGCCGCGCGCAAATATCAGCGCGTCGTCCAGGCGGGCACGATGCAACGTTCGGGCGGGTATTTCAAAAAGGCAGCCGAGATCATTCAAAGCGGTCTGATCGGCGAAGTGACGTTTTGTCATACCTGGCAGGCAGGCGCCGTCAAAAAGCAGGGCTGGGGCAAACCGCCGGATGGGCCGGTTCCCGAGGGACTGGATTGGGATCTGTGGCTGGGGCCGGCGCCGAAAGTTCCCTTCAATCTCAATCGCTGGGGCGTGGGCGTGACCACGTTTCCGACCTTCCGTTACTTTTGGGATTACGCGGGCGGCGCGATGACCGATTGGGGCGTCCACCTGATCGATCCGGTTCATCAATGTTTTGGCGAGCCGATGCCGAAGGCGATTTCGGCGATGGGCGGCAAGCTCTATGTGGAGGACAACGTGGAGACGCCCGATACGATGATGGCCACGTTCCATTATCCGAAGTTCCTGCTGACCTATGAAAGCCGCACCGCCAACCCGATGCCGATGTTCGGTCAGGGCGCGGCGACTTCGATTCACGGAACTGAAGCGACGCTGATCGTCAGGCGCGGCGGCTGTGATGTGATTCCCAACGAGAAGTCGAAGATCACGGCGCTCGCCTTCGAGAAAGACGCGGCGCTGAACGAGATGAACGTGCCGCACTGGAAGAACTTCATCGCCTGCATCAAGACGCGCGCCAAGCCGACGAGCGAGATTGAAACCTGCGTCAGGTCTTCAACGGTCTGCCTGCTCGCCAACCCCTCGATGCGCCATCAAACCTGGCTGGATTGGGATGAAGCGAACTGGACGGTGCGGCAGGAACAGATCAAACCTTACCTGAAAGCGAAGTATCGCGCGCCGTGGAAACTGGAAGTCTGAGCAGCAGAAAATAACCGATGAAAACCGTACCTATCCATTGACAGGAGGCTCCCATGAATAAGCGTTCATCCTTTCGGCTGGCGCTCTTGACAGCTTGGCTGCTTTCCCTCACCGCCATCGCCTTGGGACAAACGGCGCAAATATCCGGGCGCGTGGTCGACACCGCAGGCGCGGTTGTGCCGGACGCGCAAGTCGTCCTGACCAATGTGGGCACTGGGCTGACGCGCGAGGTCAGCACTAATCACGAAGGCACGTACTTTATTCCGCTCCTGCCGCCGGGCAATTACGAAATCGCCGTGCGCAAGCAGGGGTTCAAGCCCATGACGCGCGGCGGTCTGACGCTGAATGTGAATCAGTCGGCGGGGCTGGATTTTACGCTCGAAGCGGGCGCGGTCTCCGAAGAGGTGCGCATCACCGAAGGCGCGCCGGTGGTGGAGACACAATCTTCCAGCATCGGTCAATTGGTTGACCGCCACATGATCGAAGGCATGCCGCTGCCGAACCGCGCGGCGACAGCGCTGGTCGTGCTGGCGCCGGGCGCGGCCGTCGTGTCGCCAGGCGGCGGCGGCGAAAACATTCCCATCTTCAGTGTCGCGGGCGGGCGCGTGCGCAACCAGAATTACACGCTCGACGGCGGCAACGTCACCAACGTGGTCGGCCTCGCCGTGCCGCAACAGCAAACCTCTTTGCCGATGGACGCGATGCAGGAGTTTCGCATTCTCAGCAACAACTACGCGGCCGAGCATGGCCATTCAACCGGCGGCGTCGTGTCGCTTTCGACCAAAGCGGGAACCAATCAATGGCACGGCTCGGTCTTTGAATACCTGCGCAACGATGCGCTGGATGCGCGCAACTTTTTTGCCGCGACAAAACCGCGTTTGCGGCTCAATCAATTCGGCGGTTCGTTGGGCGGCCCCATCCGAAAAGACAAGACGCATTTCTTCGCCAGTTGGGAAGAGACGCGCCAGACGACGGGCGGCACGATGATTCTGACCGTGCCCACGGAAAAACAGCGCAACGGCGATTTTTCCGAGACGCGCAACGCGGCGGGCAATGTGATTGCGATTTACGACCCGGCGACGACGGCGGGCAACACGCGGCAACAGTTCGCGGGCAATATGATTCCGGTGAATCGGATTGACCCCGCCGCCAAAGCCATTACCGCGTATTGGCCGCTGCCGAATCGCGCGGGCACGGTGACGGGCGCGAACAATTTTCAGATGAATACGCGTCCGCAATTTCGCCGCGATATTATCGTGGGCCGTTTCGATCATCAGCTGCGTGCGAGCGATCAGTTGATGGCGCGTTATTACATCAATGACAACCGGAACGAGACCCCATCGATTTTCAGTCGCCCGGAAGCCGACCCCAACGCGGTGGTGGTGCAAGGTCGCACGCAAAGCATTCTCGGGACGTGGACGCACACGTTTGACGCGCGCACGATCAACGAGTTTCGTTACGGCTACGTGCGGCGCAAGAACGTGCAACTGCAACCGGAACTCGGCCAAACCCTCGCTTCGCAACTCGGCTTGAAAGGCGTCTCCGATCAGGCCTTCCCGATCATTGGGGTAGTAGGATTCGCTACCCTGGGGCGTGACCCCTTCCGCCGCCAGACGCCGATTGAAGACACTCAGGTGCAGGATGCCGTCACGCACAATCGCGGACAGCATTCGCTGAAAGCGGGCCTCGAATACCGGCGCGGTTTCAATCGCGACGACACGGATACATCGTCATCAGGCAATTTCGCTTTCAACGCGCTGATCACGGGGCTGCCCGGCAATACCACGACGGGCAATTCCTTCGCCAGCTTCCTGCTCGGCGAAGCCAATAGCGCCAGCATCGTGCGCCCCGATTCAATCGCTTCGCACGCCACCTATTGGGCGTGGTATGCGCAGGACGATTGGCGCGTGTCGGATCGTTTGACGCTCAATTACGGCTTGCGCTGGGAAGTCGAAATTCCGCGCACGGTGGACCTCGACCGCATGAATTCGTTCGACCCCAAAGCCATCAATCCGGTTTGCAATTGTCCGGGCGTGATTACCTTTGCCGGGCGTAACGGCGTGCCGCGCAGCGCCTATGATGCCGATTCGAACAACTTCGGCCCGCGCTTCGGCTTTGCCTATCGCCTGTCGCGCTTCGGCACGACCGTGCTGCGCGGGGGCGCGGGCTATTTTTACGGCCCGACGGTCAGCAGCATTGTCGCCACCGCGGCGGCCTTGGGCTTCTCGACGCAGGCCAATCTGGTCGCGACGCAGCCGGGCTTTAATTCCGCCCTGCGGTTGCGCGACGGTTTCCCGGCGATCAATCGCGTGCCAGTAGATCAACTCAATGCGGGCTTTGGCGCGGTTCCCATTGGCAGCGCCCCCACGACTGCCGTGTCGTATTTTGAACGCCATCGCCCCACGCCGACTTCGATTCAATATAACCTGAACGTGCAGCACGAACTGCGCAAAGACCTGTTGGTTGAAATCGGCTATCTCGCCAATCTGAGCCACCATTTGACGGCCAGTGATTTGACGATCAATCAGGTGCCGACCAGTCTGCTGGGGGCTGGTAATTTGCAATCGCGCCGCCCGTTCCCACAATTCAGCGGCGTCAGCATTGTCAATCCGCCCGTCGGCAATTCCACCTATCACGCGCTGTTTGTGAAAGGCGAGAAACGATACGTGAACGGCTTCTCGTTGCTGGCGCATTACACGTTCTCGAAATTTATTGATGATATCGCGTCCTTCAGCGAATACGGCGATCCGGGAAGTTATATGGATGCCTACCATCGCCGTCTGGATAAAGGGTTGAGCGGCAGCGATATTCCCCATCGCGCGCTCATCAGCGCCGTGTACGCTTTGCCCTTTTTCAGGGATCGAGGATTGCTGACCACGCTGCTCGGCGGCTGGCAGGTGGGCGTGATTGCGACGTTTCAATCCGGGCCGCCGTTCACCGTGACCACCGCGAATAACACGACGAATGCGTTTTCCGCCGGGCCGCTCAGGCCCGATTTAATCGGCGATCCGCGTGCGGGCGGCGGCACGATTGCGCGCTGGTTCAATACCGATGCGTTCCGCCAACCGGCGCAATTTACCTTTGGGACCTCGCCGCGTTCCGTTCTGCGCGGCCCTGGTTACAACAACGTCGACTTTTCGCTGCTCAAGAATTTCAAAATCACTGAGCGCTGGAAGACGGAATTTCGCGGCGAGTTCTTCAATGTCTTGAACCATGCGAATTTCGGGTTGCCGGGGCGCACCTTCGGCGCGCCGGGCTTCGGCACAATTACCAGCGCCAGAGACGCGCGCAGCGTGCAGCTCTCGCTGCGGATTACGTTTTGAATTCGATACGAGAAACAGGAAAGAAACGTATGGCTAAAGGAAACTTGTTCGCCCGCTTCGCCATGTGCTTAGGACTGGGAGCCGCCCTGCTAGGATCGCCCACGGCACAAGACCGCCAACGCCCGAACATCCTGTTCATCATGCCCGACCAATTACGCGCGCAAGCGCTCGGCTGCATGGGCAACTCGGATGTCAAGACGCCCAACATTGACCGGCTCGCGGCGGAAGGCATGCTCTTCAAACAGACCTTTGCCAACACGCCCGTGTGCTGTCCGGCGCGCGCCAATTTGCTGACGGGCAAATACGCGCATCGTAATGGCATGGTGGCGAACGATCTGCGCTTGCGTGAGACGGAAACGACGCTCGCGGAATTGCTCAAACAGGCGGGCTATCAGACCGGCTTCATCGGCAAATGGCATCTGGATGGCGGCCCGCGCGAACCGGGCTACGTACCGCCGGGCGAGCGTCGGCAGGGCTTTGATTTCTGGGCGGCGCACGAATGTTCGCATCGCCATTTCGACAACCATTACTTCCACGACGATCCGACGCCGATCAAGCTCGGCAAATACGAAGCCGAAGGCTGGACGGACATCACAGTCGAGTTTTTGCGCGCCCAGGTCAGTCAGTCACAGCCGTTTTTCCTGATGCTGCAAATGGGGCCGCCGCACGACCCGTACAAAGCGCCGCCGCAATACGAGGCGATGTACGACCCGGCCAAATTGACGATGCGCCCGAATTGGAAAGAGGGGACTCGGATGGGCAGCCGGCAGGACATCGCTTCGTATTACGCGCAGGTCACCGCCGTGGACGATCAAGTCGGGCGCTTGTTGCGCACCCTGAAGGAATTGAAGCTCGACGAAGACACGATCATTGTTCTCACTTCGGATCACGGCGATATGCTTGGTTCGCAAGGACTGCGGCTGAAACGCAAACCGTGGGAAGAATCCATTCGCGTGCCCGGCATTGTGCGCTATCCCCGTCGGGTCAAGGCGGGACAGCAAACCGAAGCCTTTCTGACACACGTGGATTTGGCGCCGACGCTGTTGAGCCTATGCGGGTTGAAGCCGACGCGCGAGATGCAGGGTAGCGATCTAGCGCGGCTGATTCTGGGGCAACCGCAGAGAGCTCCCGATTCGGCCTACTTTCAAATCTTCGGCCCCTATGAAGGAGATGAGACGCCTGACGGGTGGCGCGGCGTGCGCACGGCGCGGTATATGTATGCGCGCCATCGAACTAAACCCTGGGTGTTGTATGACCTGACGAATGATCCTGACGAGCAGAAAAATCTGGTCGCCGATCCCTCATTTGCGCGCTTACGCGCTGAGATGGAACAACGGCTGACGGCCTGGATGAAACGCACGGGCGATGATTGGAGTGCTGACTGGACGGAGCTGGTCGAAGACCAAGGACGGCTGTTTTTGCAAGTGCCAGGCGCTTTTTACACGGTTCCCGATTATCTGAAGTGGGCGCGGGAGCATAAGGAATCTGCGCCGAAAAAATGAAAATAAAGATGTCTTCTTTTCATGGGAATTTTGAACCTTTCAGATTGAAGAAGCAGATTCGGCGCTCAGCCTGTCTTCATCCGAGTAGTACTGCACTGGCCCGTGTCTTAACAACCTTCGCCAAAGATATGGCAGGCCGTGTTCCACAAGATGTCTTGTTTGATTTCGCCAAAGCCCGGGGTCAAGAAGCGCTTGAACCAGAGTCTAATAACCAACCCAAGAAAATGAAGGTCAAGTGAAATAACCAAAGTTCATTCCTTCAGCCTTCAGGATTGTTCCAGACGGATTCCGGGAGAGAAAAATATCTTAGCTGGTGACTAATCGGTAGCCGACGCGATGCACGGTAATGATGTGTTGTGGGTTAATCGGGTCTGCTTCAAGTTTCTGGCGCAGGCGCGCTACATGCGCATCAATCGTGCGCGTGTAGCGCGAGGCGTGCTCGCCCCAGATGTGATGCAGCAGTTGTTCGCGCGTGACGGTTTCGCCGGCGTGGGCGATGAGGAACTGCAAGATTTCAAATTCGCGTGGACTGAGCTCGAGCGACTCGCTGCTTTTCGTCGCGCGCAGGCGACGGAGGTCTAGTTCGACCTCGCCGATTGTGATTACTTCTGGCCCGCTGGTCTGCCGACGCTTCGCGCGCCGCAGCACCGCTTCGACGCGCGCGAGAAGTTCGCCGACATCAAAAGGCTTCGAGATGTAATCGTCCGCGCCGAGTTTCAAGCCGAAGGCCGCGTCAGAGGCCGCGCCGCGGGCAGTCAGCATAATCACCGGCGTCTCAACCCCGGCGGCTCGCAGGCGCTGACAAACTTCCAAGCTGCTCATCTTCGGCAACATCAAATCGAGAATAATCAGGTCGGGCGCCTCCTCAGGCCGCTTGGTGGAAGCGAGGCGCAAACCTTCGCTGCCGTCGGTCGCCGTTTGGACTGTGTAGCCTTCCGACTCAAGGCTGTCGCGCAATGCGATAGCGACGCTTGGCTCGTCCTCGATCATTAAAATGTTGGCCATTCACACCCCACTCTGAAACCGCGTGCGCCGGTTGCCCTTGGGTCGCCAGGAGCCACGGCAGACGCAAACGAAATGTCGCCCCCTTTCCCGGTTCGCTCTCAACAGAGACTTCACCCCCGTGTGCCCGCGCCACCTCGCGCACAATCGCTAGTCCTAATCCTGTGCCGCGCCGCGCTTGCACCTCCGCCTGCAAGGCGCGATGGAAGGCCGTGAAGATCTGACGCTGTTCCGACTTGGCGATGCCGATGCCGAAGTCCCGCACCTCGATGATGGCACCCGCCGCTCCGCATCTGGCCGCTACTTCGATGCGCCGCCCGTGGGGCGACTCGCCGGAGTACTTAGCGGCGTTGGACAAGAGGTTGAGTAAGGCTTGGCGGAGCGCGTTTTCATCGAATTTAGCTTTAATCGGCGGCGATGGGAGTTCGACTTCAATCGTGCACCCATCAGCTTCGGCGGTATGGCGGAAGACCTCGACCGTCTCGGCGACCGCTGCGCATAAGAAGCCTTCTTCCAAACGGTAGCGACGGATGCCGCGCTCCAGACGCAACAGCTCAAGGATGTTGTTGATCAACGCGGTCAGCCGGTCGCTCTCGGTCTTGATCAGTCCGCCGTACTCGCGGATGCGTTCCGCGTTACGGGCGCGCCCGGAGTGCAAGAGGTCGCCGAAAGCGCGGATCGCGGTCAGCGGCGTTTTCAACTCGTGCGAGATGCTGGCCAGGAAATCGGATTTGAGTTGGGCGACTTTCATCTTGCGCCGTACCGCCCGCCACGTCATCCCGACCCCGATGAGCGCCAGCCCCGCCGCACACAACCTGAGCAGGATGCTGATGCGTGAATATTCACCCGCGTGCTGAAGCGCCTGCACATCACGCGGCGCGATGCCGAATGAAAGGCCGGGGAAAAGTTGATCCGCCGGCTCAAACCCGCGCCGCCGCAGCGGCTCCTGCGGCGCCCCCGTGGAGACCAGATCGCGGGTCGTCGCGCCCTTTTTGAGACTCACCTGATAGGTCAATTTTCCGAGCGAGCCTCGGTTGTCTTCACGCGCCTCGTAGCGAGCCACCAGCGATCGCAGGTAATCAGGCGAGGGATAGGCTTCTGGGTCGGCGGTGAAGGCGACCAAGCCGACGCGGTCGAGTTTCTCCTGACTGTCCATCCGCTCGGCCTCATAGACTGGATGAAAGAAAATCTGACGCGGCTGCGTCTCGGAGAGTTTGACCGGGGCATATACCGTGGAGGTCGCAATCTCCGCGCGGTCAGAAATCGAAAGCCAGGCGCGGCGCAGGGCTTCGGCGGTCTCCGCCATGCGGCTGATCAACCAGCCGCTGCTGGCGAGCGCCGCGCAGCCGGTCAACGGGATTACGACGAACACGTCGGCCAACGCGCAGTTGCGCGGGCCTTACTTAGGCTTCTCGCCCACCGGTTTGGTCTGGCTGGAGACCTCAACCGATTCGCGTTACAACTCGCTCCAGACCAGTGTCACGCGGCGTCTCAGCAAGGGACTTCGGCTGCTGGCCTCCTACACTTGGTCGAAATCGCTTGGCAACAACTCGGGTTCAGGCACCGGGGCAACCTTCACCGGCTTTGACGGCGATCAGACCCGGCTCGATCTCAACCGCGGCCTGTCAGACTTCGACCGGACCCACCGCTTCGTCGTCAACTTCAGCTACAACATCCCGAAGTGGGGATTCGGTCTGAACGACACGACGTTCGGCAAACGGGTCTTCGACGGCTGGCAGATCGCCGCTGTCGCCGTGGTGCAGTCGGGGACGCCCTTCAGCATCACCGATAGCAGCGGCGCCGCGCTCTACGGCACTTCGAGCAGTCGCGCCAGCTTCGCCCCAGGAGCTACTATCGAGACGGCCACGCTCTCGGGCAGAGTCCAGGATCGCTTGAACGAATATTTCAGCAAGGCAGCATTCGTTCGCGCCGGCAACGGCTTCGGCGACTCGGGCCGCAATATCCTGCGCGGCCCTGCGCAGCGCAACCTGGATTTTTCGGTCAACAAACGGTTCCCGCTCAGCGAGCGCGTCGGTCTCGAATGGCGCACGGAGTTCTTCAATTTTCTCAACCTGGTCAATTTCTCCAATCCCGGCGGCAGCATCACCGCCTCCAGCTATGGTGTGATCCGCAGCACGCAGGGCAATCCCCGGGTCATTCAATTCGCGATGAAGCTGGTCTTTTAGTAGATGATGAATTCAACATAAAGTTGTTTATGAATCTCGACTCACCATCGAGGACGAAGATGTACCGCAGGCTGGCTAGCCAGCCTGCGGTACATCTTCAGAGCAGGGACAAAGGATCAAGGGATCAAAGGAAAAAGAGTTGAGAGCGACTCGGATAATTCCTTTGATCCTTTGACCCCTTGACCCTTTGCGTTGAAGAGCTTTTTCACAAGCCAATCAAGATGATGATCACTCCCATAATCTTTCGTACCTTACAATCAACCGCGCTCGCGGCGGCGAACCGGAAGTTTGAGTACAAAATTTACGACGCGGCGCCGGGCGGCCACCACTTCAACCGCCTCGACACAAGGCTAGCGCGCGACTCCCGCGCTGAGGTCTACCAGTTTCTGCGGAGGTATCTGCGGCCGTGAGTGATTGGCCGCGGAAATGTAATCTGGGATGTCCATTTTCCATTTGCCGTTTTTCATTTGTCATTTGTCATTGACCCTGGCAGCGCGCCAGCCAATGACCAACGCCCCCACACGCCCCGCGTATTCCCGGTGGTGAGCACGACTCGAAACCGCGCCTTCCCGCTCATCATCCGCTCGTAGGCTTCCGCCGCACGCTCCAGCGGGAAGACTTTATTCATCGACCGCACGCCGCTGAGCACACTGAAGGAGAGCGTATCCTGCGAATCGATCGCCGTCCCTGAATACCAACCCTTGACTGACCGGCGTCCTGCGATGAGCAGGAAAGGAGAGACTTCGAGTGAATGAGGCGCGCCCAGAACCATCAGCGTCCCATTAACGCCCAAGCCGCACAAGACTGCGCTCATCGCCTCGCCGCTCGTCACGGTGGCGAGGATCACCCTGGCACCACCCAACTTGAGGAGTTCCGCCGCCGCGTCCTGCGCCCGGCTATCGATGTAATGCCAGGCGCCGAGCTTCCTGGCCAGCGGTTGCTTGTCTTCTCCTCGTGCGATGGCCACAGTTTGAAAGCCAATCTAAATCTCCTAGATTAGGACTTGGCACCAAATATACACCGCCGCTAGGCCTGGGTTTTTTGAGAGTTGCCATTGGACTCCTGATACGTTTCAGGAGAATATGTTATGCAATTTTGCGTAATGGTCAACGCCCCTCATTCAAATGGGGCCGCCACGAGATTAGCCGGGCCACTAAACGTTGGCGCGATGATGATCTTGTATAGCTCCCGCGCGAGCGGCAACGGATCGAGCTGCTGCTTCTGTTCCAGCATGACTAACCACCGGTGATCTGATAAAAAAGAAGGGCACGCTCGGCAGTCGCAGAGAGTTTCTGGGTCCACCGGCCTCATCATCAGTGGGTGGATCCCAGGCTGATCGTGAGTCATCTGCAAAGCCTGGGGCTGCCGCGCGAGGCGGAGGGCAAAATCTTCGGCGGTCATAGCAAGCGACTATTCAAATTGTGAAAGTGACACGCCGAGAAGCACTGAGTTCCCTGGCCGGGCTGGCGGCCGCTGGCCGTTTGCCGCAGCGCCCGCATTCGCCACGGCCGCTCTCGGCGACGCGGCGGAAGCCGATGACATTGCCCAAGAGGCATTCCTGCGCCTCTACCGTCATCTGCATGGCGGGCGCTCGGCGGAGAATGTGCGGCTCTGGGTCTTTCGCGTCGCGCACAACCTGGCTTTCGACGAGCGCCACCGCCGCAAGCTGGTCCAATCTCTGGACGCCCCGGCGTGGGAGGGCAGGCAGGAGCTACTCCCGGACACACAACCGGACCCAGAGCAAAGCCTGATCGAGCGGGAGCGGTTTAAGCGCCTGCCGGCCGGGCTGTCGGGCGAACAGGCCACGCGCAGTCTGCTCGCTGCGCTGCCGCAACTGGAGGAGCACTGGCAAACGCTCGGGCAAAAGATCGTGCAGGTGAAGTAGCTCTGAGGCCGCACACCGCCCGACTGGCGAATTGAGCCGGGGCCAATCAACGATGAAAGGAAAAAGCCCATGAACAGCCACTCGTCTTTCTCCCTTTTACTTCTCGCCGTGATGCTGCTCATCGGCGGGCAGCGCACCTACGGCCAGACGGCGGAAATTACCGGCAGGGTGATGGACCAGAACGCGGCGGTGGTGCAGGGGACGGAGATCAGCATCACCAACGTGGAGACCGGGATCAGCCGGAAGGCCGTCACCAATGACGAGGGCTATTACTCGGTTCCGCTGCTCCAGCCGGGGGGCTACCGCCTGACAGCCCAGAAGCCGGGGTTCAAGCCCGTCGCGCGGGACAACGTCACGCTCGCGGTCGGGCAGACGGCGCGGCTCGATTTCATGCTGGAGGCCGGTAACGTGGATGAGGACGTGAATGTCGTCGAGCAGACGCCGCTGCTCTCGCCGGAGACCTCCTCATTGGGGCAGGTGATTGACGGCAAAAAGATCGTCAACATCCCCTTGAACGGCCGCAGCCCGTTCCGCCTGGTGCAACTGACGCCCGGCGTCTTGAGTTCCAACTCGGCCAACGGCCAGTTCGGCGACATCCCGGTCAACACAACTTTTGATTCCAACTTCTCGATCAACGGCGGGCGCAGCCAGTCGAACGAAGTGACGATTGACGGCGTGCCCGCGACGGCCGGGTTCTTCAATCAGATCACGACGATTCCGTCGGTCGAAGCCGCGCAGGAATTCAAGGTCGAAAGCAATAACGTCGCGGCGGAGTACGGGCGCTTTGGCGGCGGCATCATCAACGTCTCGACCCGTTCGGGCGGCAAAGAGGTGCACGGCACGCTCTACGAATTTCTGCGCAACGACGCCTTCGACGCCAACGACTTCTTCAACAACCGCGCGGGTCGCCAGAAGCCGCCGTTTCGCATGAACCAGTTTGGCGGCTCGATCTCCGGCCCTGTCTGGCTGCCTCGATCAGTCTTCGGCCCGGCGAGCTACGACGGGCGCAGCCAGACCTTCTTTTTTGCCGATTACCAGGGCACGCGCTGGCGGCGTGGCGACGTCTTTTTCACCACCGTGCCGACCGAGCTTGAGCGGCGGGGCGACTTCTCGCAAACGCGCGACGCGCAAGGCCGCTTGGTTGTGATCTACGACCCGCTCACCACGCGCGCCAACCCCAACTACAACGCCGCGCAAGCGATCAGCGCGACCAACACGCCGTTCATCCGCACGCCGTTCGCGGGCAACATCATCCCGCCAGATCGGCTCGACCCCATCGCGCGCGCCATCATTCAGTATTACCCACTGCCCAATAACCAGGGTCAGCAGTTCACCAACATCAACAACTTCGCCAGCAACGCCAAGCGCCGGGTGGACGGCGACCAGTACAGCGCGCGCGTGGATCACAACTTCGGCGAACGCTATCGCACCTTCGTCCGCTTCTCGCGCAATAAAAGCGCGTTAACGCAACCCGATTACTTTAACAACGTCGCTTCGCCCAATCCCGGCGCGGTCGGCACGACGCCTTTCCTCCAACACACCGTCGCCAACGATCACACCGTCACCATCAACCCAACGACGATTCTCAATTTTCGTTACGGCTATGCGCGCTGGTTCCAATCGCGCGTCACGCGCAGCTTCGGCTTCGATCAAACGAGCTTGGGCTTTCCCGCCGCGCTCGTCGCGCAACAGCAAGTGCCGGTCTTCCCGCTCATCACCGCCGAAGGCAACAGCAACCTCGGCGGGCAGAGCTTCTTCCGTAACGGCAACGACACGCACAGCCTGCTCGGCTCGCTGACCAAGCTCGCCGGCAAACACGCGCTCAAGTTCGGCGTGGACGCGCGGCTGCGGCGCATCAACTTCTTCGACGTGAACGCGGCGGGCGGCACCTACAATTTCACGCGCAGCCTGACGGGCATTGATTCGACCGTCACGGTCTCGAACGCGGGCAACGCCATCGCCAGCTTCCTGCTCGGTGCGGGCAGCGGCGGCTCGACGCCGGTCAACGGCGCGGCCTCGCTACAAAACTATTACGTCGCCGGTTACGCGCAGGACGATTTCAAAGTCACCAGCAAACTCACGTTGAATCTCGGCCTGCGCTACGAAGTCGAAAGCCCCTACACCGAGCGCTACAACCGTCTCGCCTCTTTCGATCCGACGTTGCCCAGCCCGGCGCGCAACGCGCAGTTCCCGAACATCACGGGCGGTTTGGTCTACGCCAGCGATGATGAGCGCCATGTTTACGATTGGGATTTGAACAACTGGGGGCTGCGCTTCGGCTTCGCTTATTCGGTGACACCGAAGACCGTCGTGCGCGGCGGGGCGGGCGTCTTCTTTTCGCCATTGGAAGTGAGCAACAACGCCGTCGGCTTCATCCCCAACCCAGGGTTCAGCGCCTCCACGCCCTGGCAGGCGACGACCGGCGGGCGCTTCGTCTTTCGCCCGCTGCGCGACCCGTATCCGCAAGGCTTGCTGCAACCCGTCGGGAGCAGCCTCGGCGCCAGCACGTTCATCAGTCAGGGCCTCAATCTATGGGACCCGAATGCGCGCACGCCCTACACCATGCAATGGAATCTGAACCTGCAGCGCGAATTGCCGTGGGCGCTCTTGCTCGATGTGGCCTACGCGGGCAATCGCGGCGTACGCTTGACGCGCGGGCGCGAGCTGAACGCGCTCGACCCGCAGTACCTGGCGCGCGGCAACAGCCTGACGGCGACCCAAACCAACCCATTTCCCTTGGGCGCGGCGGCGGCAGCGACGGTCACGCAGCGCCAGTTGCTGCTGCCCTTCCCGCAGTTCACAAGCGTCAACCTGATCAACAACACGGCGGGCAACTCGGTCTATCACGCGTGGCAGGCGAAGGTGGACAAGCCGCTTTCGGGCGGCGTCAACTTCCTGCTCGCTTACACCTTCAGCAAACTGATCTCGGACGTGAACAATCAGCTCGCGCCCATCGGCGATTTGACCAACGTGACGGGCGTGCAGAACTTCTATGACCTGCGCGCCGAGCGTGCGGTCTCGGAGATGGATCGCACCCACTCGCTCGCCTTCAGCTACGTGGTCGAATTGCCCTTCGGTACGGGCCGTCGCTATTTTAACCACGCGCGCGGCGTCAGAGGCCTTGCGCTCGAAGGCTGGCAGATCAACGGCGTCGCGCGCTACGACAGCGGCGTGCCGCTCTCGTTCGCGGCGGCGATCACCGGCGGCGGCAACCGCCCGAACTGGACGGGCCTGAGCGCGAAGCTCGACTCCGACCGACCGCGCGGCGAGCAAATCCTGCGCTGGTTCGACACAGGCGTGCAGCTCAACCCGGCGCTGCCCTGCGCCGCGCCGGCAGTCTTTTGCCAGCCGCCCGCGTTCTCGTTCGGCAATGCGCCGCGCACTTTCAGCGGCGTGCGCGGCCCGGCCTACCGCAACGTGGATGTCTCGCTCATCAAGATGACGCGGCTGAGTGAAGCGGTGAACCTGCAATTCCGTTCGGAGTTCTTCAACGTCTTCAACATTGCGAACTTTGCGTTGCCCAACACCAACATCAACAGCCAGCAGTACGGGCAAATCAACGCGGCCAGCGCCTTGCCGCGCGTGATTCAGTTTGCGCTCAAGCTGGTGTTTTGACGGCGGCTGGTGTTCAGGAGGAAATATGATGCGTTGTGTATTAACGGCGCTGTTGCTGCTGACCTGTGCCCTGTCATTGAGTCCCGCGCAAGCAATCGTCCAAGGCAACCGCGCGCCGTCGCGGCAGCCGAATATCATTGTGGTCTTGATTGACGACGCCGGTTACGCCGACTACTCCAGCTACGGCAACCCGCGCGTCAAGACCTTGAACATTGATCGGATGGCTGCCGAAGGGCTGAGCTTCGCGCAGTTTTACGTCAACTCGCCAATCTGCTCGCCTTCGCGCACCGCGCTCGTGACCGGGCAATACCCGGCCCGCTGGCGCATCACGTCTTATATTGATAACCGCGCGCTCAACGCCAAACGCGGGATGGCGCAGTTCCTCGATCTGGCGGCGCCCGTGCTGGCGCGCTTCCTCAAGGGCGCGGGCTATCGCACCGGCCACTTCGGCAAGTGGCATCTGGGCGGCGGGCGCGACGTGGGCGAAGCGCCGCTCATCTCCGCTTATGGCTTCGACGCCTCGCTCACGCAATTTGAAGGGTTGGGGGATCGGGTCCTGCCGATCTTCGACGCGCACGACGGCACGCCCGCCCGCAAAGCGCCGCTCGGGCTGGCCAGCGAGCAGCTTGGGCGCGGACAGTTCACTTGGCTGGATCGTTGCCAAGTGACGCGCGCCTTTGTTGATGGCGCGCTCGCTTTCATCAAGCAGGCCGAAGGCGAAGGCAAGCCGTTTTATGTGAACCTCTGGCCGGACGATGTCCACTCGCCCTTCTTCCCGCCCGCCGGGACGCGCGGCGATGGCAGCAAGCACGCGCTCTACGACGCGGTGCTCAAGAACATGGACGCGCAGCTCGGGCCGCTCTTCGACTACGTGCGCGGCAATCCCAAGCTGCGCGATAACACGCTCATCTTGATTACGAACGATAACGGCCCCGAAGAGGGCGCCGGTTCGGCGGGCGTTTTTCGCGGCAGCAAGGGTACGCTCTACGAAGGCGGCGTCCGCGAGCCGCTCATCGTCTGGGGGCCGGGCTTGATGCCAGCCGCCAAGCGTGGCACGTGGGACAAGACGACCGTGCTGTCGGCCGTTGACCTTGTGCCCTCGCTGCTCAAACTAGCGCGCGCGACGCCGCCACCCGCAACCAACTTTGACGGCCTTGATGTGAGCGCGGCGTTGCTGGGCAAAGCTGCCGGCGCGCGACGCCAACCGCTCTTCTGGAAGCGTCCGCCCGACCGGCCCGGCCCGCCGGAAGCCCCCTGGCCGGACCTGGCCGTGCGTGATCGCGAATGGAAGCTGTTGTTGAATGAGGACGGCTCTGGCGCGCAGCTTTACCACCTCTTGCGCGACCCGGCGGAGTCCACCAATCTCGCCGCGCAACACCCGGACGTAGTGCGGCGACTCAGCCAGGCAGCGCGCGCGTGGAACAGTACGCTGCCTCAAGGGGCGAAATAGATGAAGAAGCCTTCTCTACTCCTGATGGCGATGACCAAGACGCAGCACCGCCTCGCCTGGTCGCTCCTGCTGTTGACCGCTAGTTTGTGTTTGACCGCCGCGAACTTTGTGCGCGAGTCGTCAGCGCAGACGGCGGCAGCGAGGCCCAACATCGTCTTGTTTGTCGCTGACGATCTTGGCATCTGGGACACCGCGCCCTACGGCAACAAGGTCGTCAGGACGCCGCACCTCGACCAATTGGCCAAAGACAGCTTGCGCTTCACGCGCGCCTTTGCCAATTCGCCGACCTGCGTGCCCTCGCGCGCGGTGCTCTACTCGGGGCTGCAACCGATCCGCAACGGCGCTTACGTCAACCACTCGCAGTGCCGCACGGACATCCGCACGCTGCCTCATTACTTCGGTGAACTAGGCTACCGCGTGGCGCAAGCCGGTAAACAACACTTCGCGCCGAAGAGCGTCTTCCCCTTTGAGCGCGTGGCGAACTCTGAAACGCCTGAGCCGGGCTTTGAAAAGAAGCCGGGATTGAATACCGATTTGAATACGGCCGCCGTTGACGGGTGGCTGGCCGGTGTTGGCAAGGACAAGCCGTTCTTCCTGGTCGTCGCCGACCACAGCCCGCACGTCGTTTGGCCGGAGCGGGCTGAGTACAAACCGGAAGAAGTGGACATCCCGCCCACACACATTGACACTCCGGAATACCGCCGGGCGCGGGCGCGCTATTACACCGACGTCACCAAGATGGACACGAACGTGGGCCGCGTGCTCGAAAGCCTGAAGAGACACGGCTTCACCGAAAACACGATCTTCGTCTTCACATCGGATCAGGGGCCGCAGTGGCCGTTTGCGAAATGGAATGTGTATGACGCCGGCCTGCGCGCGCCGCTGCTGGTGCGTTGGCCGGGGCGGGTGAAGCCGGGCGTGACGGAGGCGATGGTCTCGCACGTTGACCTCCTGCCGACGTTGATCGAAGCCGTCGGCGGCAAAATCCCTGCGGGGCTGGATGGGCAAAGTTATTTGCAAGTGTTGGAGGACAAAGCGAGGTCGCACGCGCAGTACGTCTTCGCCTTGCACACGCAGGACGGCGTGATGAACCGCACGCCGCAGCGGTCAGTACGCACCGTGCGTTACAAATACATCCTCAACCTGTCGCCGGAGATTGAGTACACGACACACATTGACAAGGCGACCGATCACGACGGCGGGCGCGAGTATTGGCCCTCGTGGGAGGCAAAGGCGAAGACCGACCCACGGGCGGCTGAAATCATCCGGCGCTACCACCAGCGGCCACGCGAAGAGTTTTACGATGTGGTCGCCGACCCGCACGAAACGCGCAATCTGATCGCTGACCCGAAGCACGCGCACACCATCAACGAACTGCGCGCGCGTCTCGCCGCCTGGCGCAAACAGCAGGGCGACGACAAAACCGGCCCGGAGCCGCGTTGACCTTTGACAGGAGGAAGAAATGATCTCAACCAGAACGCTCATCTTTGCTAAGTGCACGCAGGGCAGCTTACGCGGCGCTTAATGTGGGTAAGGACAAGGTTGGGAACCTGTCCTACCACTTTCACAGGAGGATTTGGAATGCATCGCAGAACATTTCTTATACAATCCGCCAGCACCGCCATCGCGCTTGGCGCCAAAGACAGCAAGGCCGCCGCGAAGAAGCGCATCCGAGTTGTCTTTCTCGGTGGCAGTCACTCCCATGCGCTTGATAAGGCGAAGATCGTTCAAGCCTCGCCCGATTTTGAGTTGGTGGGAGTATGGGAGGAATCGCCGGAAGTCTTCAAACAATACAGCGCGCTCGGCATCCAACCCATTTCGCGTGAAGAGGCCTTGCGCGATAAATCTATCTCTCTCATCGCCGTTGAGTCAGACGTCAAAGAGAACCCCGAACTGGCGCGGCTGGCGCTCGAAGCCGGCAAGCACGTCCATCTGGAGAAGCCGTTGGCCGCGAGTCTGGAGCTGTCACGCAAACTGATCTCCCTCGCCGAGCGCCAGCGCTTGCTGTTGCAAGTGGGTTATATGTGGCGCTACCACCCGGGATTCAAGGCGGCGCTGGCGGCTGCTCGCCAAGGTTGGCTCGGAGAGATCTATCTGGTGCGTGGCGTAATGAATACGCTGATTCCTGCCGCCCGCCGCCCGGAGTGGGCGAGGTTCAAAGGCGGGCAGATGTTCGAACAAGGAGGCCATCTCATTGACCTTACCGTACGCTTGCTCGGACGCCCTGAGCGGGTCACGCCCTTTCTACGTAAACATGGCCGCTACGACGATACCCTGATGGACAATACCGTGGTGGTCTTGGAATATCCACGTGCGCTGGCTTTAATCCAGAGTTCCACTCTTCAACCTGAGGCCGGGCCGCATCGCACCTTCGAGATTCAGGGCACTAATGGCACGGCTGTGCTGCGGCCCATTGAGCCGCCTGTTTTGCAACTCGATCTGGTCAAGGCGGCAGGCCCTTACTCAGCAGGCAAACAGAACGTCAGCCTGCCTGCGTACCAGCGCTATGTCGGTGATTTTGTCGAATTGGCGGCGGCGGTGCGCGGTGAAACATCGCTCTCGGTCTCTTTACAGGAAGAACTACTAACGCAGGAAACCCTGCTGCGCGCGTGTGAGATGTGAAGGAAGATCCGCCGCTGGCGACGGTCGCACTGCCACGCGGGGAGATCGGGCGCGCCGCGGTCGTGGCGTTGCTCAATACAATGGTGAAAACATACTTGACTCACCGCCAGCAGACCGTAGCAGTTCGCGAGGCTAGATTATTACTACTTTGTCAAAATCAACAAAGTCTCGGACAGTAGAGATCAATGATTCCCAGCGCCAATAACTCCATTATCGCTTCAAAGCGGAGCCATTCGACGATGTACCGATGGATTTCTGCCAGCGAGACGCGCC
>Ga0207646_10000476_pt1 | contig 53513 bp, 44 predicted proteins | sample KBSK5502metaG_FD_184343 | JGI IMG/M metagenome (GOLD analysis project Ga0207646, IMG submission 184343) | Corn, switchgrass and miscanthus rhizosphere microbial communities from Kellogg Biological Station, Michigan, USA - KBS K5-50-2 metaG... | ecosystem: Host-associated > Plants > Roots >...
GGCGTCCGCGAGCGATGTCCTGTTGTGCCACCACTTCTCGAAGTACGGACTGCCGAAACCGCCGTGGAGGACTTTGTAGCTTCCTGCCGGCACCGCGGCGATGTAGATCCCGTTGTCGTCCGTCTGGACCAAGGCGACACGGAACTGCGGAGCCTGGAACGGCGCCGACGCCAGGAAGACGCGCACGTAGGTACCCGGGATCGGCGCGCCCGTGACATCCGTGACCCTGCCGGTGATCACCAGGTCGACCGTCACGCTGAAAGTGCCGATGGTCGTGTTGCCCGACGGATCGGTCGCCGCGCAGTTGACCGTCGTCTTCCCGAGCGGGAACGTGCTGCCGGAGGCCGGCAGGCACGAGACCGTCACCGCGCCGGAGTTGTCCGTCGCGGTCGCGGCGAACGTAACTTCGGCGCTGTTTCGCCCCACCGCGGCGTGCGCGGTCATGTCCTGCGGAAGCGTGAGCCGAGGCGGCTCGTTGTCGACGACGACGACCCCGAAGGAGGCCGGTGTGCTCATCCGGCCGCCCATCTCCGCGCGGCATGTCACGAGCGTCCGACCGATCGGGTAGAGAGGTCCGGGTCGATCGCATGTCACAGCGAGACCGGGGGTCGCGTTCGTCGCCGCGTAGAGCACCGTCCCCGTCGCCAGGTGTGGGCTGGTCATGGTCGTGATGTCTCCGCTCGGCACGAAGAGGACAGGCGGCGCCGTGCTCTCGATGCAACCCAGCGCGGCACGTATATCGACGATCGCGCCGAGCAGCTGGGCTGCGCGCGCATCGTCGATCTTCTTGCCGGTCTGCGCGCGGAGCTCCTTCACGAACGCGTCCGTCGCCGCGCAGGCGTCCCTCGATGCCGCCGACGCGGTGCTCAGCACGGTGACGAGCTTGTCGAGCAGTCCGTTGTACACGCCGGACATCGGCACGAGGCCTTGTACGACGGCCATGAGATCGCCGATCTGTTCTGTCGCGCCTTTGACGTGGACGTCGAACGTCCTCGTCGTCGTCGCACCGGTGTCGTCGGCCGCGGTGCAGCGCACCGTCGTCGTCCCAGCCGCGAACAGAGTCCCGCTTTGCGGAGCGCAGTCGATCCGATTCGGCGCGACATCGTCCGTCGCGGCCACGATGTACGAGATCAGCGCTCCGCGCGGGCTGGTCGCCTTCGTCGTCAACGTCGCGCCGGGGACAGTCACCACGGGCGGAGGGTTCGTCGTAGATGTCGCCGGCGACGCCGCGCCGATGACCAGCGCCGATAGAACGACCGCGAACACAAAGCCGACGACCGCGGTGATCGACCGAGGCACTGAGCCGCTCCCCTCCCACGTCGCAGCGTGGTCACGGCGGACCGGCGAACTCTATTCCGACCGGCCAGGCAGTCAAGTGGTCAGTAATCTGCCTTGTAACGGACCTGACATCGCTCAGGCGCGCGTCAGCGGTCGATAGCGGATCCGATGCGGCTCCCAGTCGGCACCCTTCTCCTTGCGCATGAACTCCTCGTACGAGTGGTAGTTCCCCTCGAACCATCGGACGCGGCTGTCGCCTTCGAAGACGAGGAGATGCGTGGCAACGCGATCGAGGAACCAGCGGTCGTGGCTGATCACCACGACGCAGCCCGCGAAGTCGAGAAGCGCTTCCTCGAGCGCGCGCAGCGTGTCGACGTCGAGATCGTTCGACGGCTCGTCGAGCAGCAAGACGTTCGCGCCGGACTTCAGCATCTTCGCAAGATGGACCCGGTTACGCTCGCCACCCGAGAGATCGCCGACGCGCTTCTGCTGGTCTGGACCGCGGAAGTTGAACGACGCGACGTACGCGCGCGCGTTGCGCGTCCGGGTCCCGATCTGGATGTTCTCCTGACCCTCGGCGATCTCCTCCCAGACGTTCTTCTTCGGATCGAGCGCGTCGCGCGACTGCGAGACGTACCCGAGCTTCACGGTCTCGCCGACGACGAGCGAGCCACCATCGGCCTTCTCCTCGCCGGTGATGAGACGGAACAGCGTCGTCTTGCCGGCGCCGTTCGGGCCGATGATCCCGACGATGCCACCGCGTGGCAACGCGAACGTGAGGTCGTCGAAGAGGAGGCGATCGCCATACCCCTTGCGGAGCTTGTCCGCGTTGATCACGACGTCGCCGAGGCGCGGACCAGGCGGGATGCTGATCTCGAGCTCGCGCTCGCGCCGCTCGGGCTCCTCCGCGAGGAGCCGCTCGTACGACTCGATGCGCGCCTTGCTCTTCGCCTGCCGCGCGCGCGGCGAGGCCTGGACCCACTCGAGCTCGCGGGCCAGGGTGCGCTGCCGCGCCGACTCCTGTTTCTCTTCGTCCGCGAGCCGCTTGCGCTTCTGACCGAGCCACGAGCTGTAGTTGCCCTCGTACGGGATGCCCGCGCCCTTGTCGAGCTCGAGGATCCAGCCCGCCGCGTTGTCGAGGAAGTAGCGGTCGTGCGTGACCGCGACGACGCAGCCTGCGTAGCTGGTGAGCGTGCGCTCGAGCCAGGCGACCGAATCCGCATCGAGGTGGTTCGTCGGCTCATCCAGAAGCAGGAGGTCGGGATGTGACAGGAGCAAACGGCAGAGCGCGACGCGACGGCGTTCGCCGCCCGAGAGAGTTTTCACGTCCTGCTCGCCGGGCGGCAGGCGCAGAGCGTCCATCGCGTGGTCGATCTGGCTGTCGAGATCCCACAGACCCTTCGCCTCGATCTCGTCCTGCGCCTTCTGGAAGTCGTCGTTGAGCTGGTCCATCTCGGCATCGGTCAGCGACTCGCCGAACTTCGCCGACAGCTCCTCGTAGCGCTTCAGGACCGCGCGCCGGTCGGCGACGCCTTCCTCGACGTTGCCCCGCACGTCCTTGCCGGCGTCGAGCTGCGGCTCCTGCGCGAGCAGGCCCGCGCGGTAGCCCTCCGTGATGCGCGCATCGCCGACGTACTCCTTGTCGACGCCGGCCATGATGCGGAGGAGCGTCGACTTGCCCGCGCCGTTCGGGCCGAGCACGCCGATCTTGGCCGTCGGGTAAAAAGCGAGCGTGATCCCCTTCAGGATCTCGCGCTGAGTTCCGGGCACGATCTTCTTGAGCCCGTACATCGTGTAGATGAACTGTGGCGGCATGTAGGAACCGTATCAGCGCGCGACGCGATACGCTTCGCCCAGCAGCGCTGTGGAGGCGTGTTTGAGCGACGAGGCCCGAAATTTCCGGCTGTCCAAAGACGTCCTGCCGAGCCGCTACGAGCTGCGGTTCGAGCTCGAGTTCGACACCTGGACCTCGACCGGCCGGGAGCGGATCACGCTCCGCACGTCGCGCCCAACGCGAGAGATCGTGCTGCACGCGCTGGACCTCGACATCCAGAACGCCAGCCTCGACGGCGCCGTCGCACAGCGAACGACCTTCGATGTCGAGGCGCAGACCGCCACGCTGCGGTTCGAACGTGAGATCCCGGCCGGCGAGCACACCCTTGAGATCTCCTGGACGGGCGGCATCCGCGAGTCGCTGCGCGGCCTGTACCGCTCCCTGCGCGGCGAGGAGCGCTACGCGGCGACGCAGTTCGAGGCCGCCGACGCCCGCCGCGCGTTCCCCTGCTTCGACGAGCCTGAGTTCAAGGCGCATTTCAGCGTCGAGCTCATCCATCCGGCCGGGAACGCCGCCATCGCGAACATGCCGATCACCTCGCAGGAGCCGGTGGACGAGCGGCGTACGCGTACGGTCTTCCGCGAGACGCCGAAGATCTCCACCTACCTCGTCGCGTTCACGGTGGGGCCGTACGAGTTCACCGAGGTCGCGACGACGCCGTCGGGCATTCCGGTCCGCGTGTGCCTGCCTCCGGGCCTTGCGGCGCAGGGCATCTACGCACGCGACGCGCACGTGCGCTCCGTGGAGTGGCTGCAGGGGTATACCGGGCTGCCCTACCCCTATTACAAGGTCGATGCGATCGGCATTCCCGACTTCGAGGCCGGCGCGATGGAGAACCCCGGCGCGATCACCTATCGCACGCGTCTCCTCGCAGCGGACGAGCGCAACGCGTCGATCCAGACGCTGAAGGGCGTCTTCAGCACCGCGGCGCACGAGCTCACGCACATGTGGTGGGGCGACCTCGTCACGATGCGCTGGTGGACCGATCTCTGGCTCAACGAATCCTTCGCGTCATTCGTCGGCGAGAAGGCGACCGCCGCGCTGAATCCCGAGTGGCGCTACTGGCGCGACTTCGTCGCCGAGAACACGAGCGCGTTCAGCCTCGACGCCCTGGCCTCGACGCACCCGATCTCGGTCGAGGCGAAGAGCGCCGAAGAGGCGTCGCAGCGATTCGACGCGATCTCGTACACGAAGGGCGCGGCGGTGTTGCGCATGATCGAGGGGTACCTCGGCGAAGAGGCGTTCCGCGAGGGCGTGCGCATCTATCTGAAGCGCCACGCCGAAGCGAACGCGTCGGCCGACGACTTCTGGCGCGCGCTCGACGAGTCGTCGGGCCATGACGTCACGAAGATCGCGAACGCCTGGATCAAGGAATCCGGCCATCCGCTGGTGGACATCCGCGCGCGCGACGCGGACGGCGGCCTCGAGCTCGAGCTGTCCCAGTCGCGCTACTTCTCCGACATGGACGTCGCGCCGACACGGCAGCGCTGGCCCGTCCCGCTCGTCATCAAGTACGGCACCGCGCAGGGCGTACGCGAGCATCGCTCCGTCCTGAGCGCGGAGCGCGGGACCGTCCGACTTCCCGGCGCGCAGTGGTTCTTCCCGAACGCGGGCGGCCGAGGCTTCTACCGCTTCCGCTTCGCGAGCGCATTCGAGGGCGACCGTCTCGATGCGGGCATCGCGCACCTCGCGGCCGAGGAGCGACTCGCCTTGATCGATGACCTCTGGGCGCTCGCGCGCCACGGCAAGGCGACCCTCGCGATGTTCCTCGCGCGCCTCGAGACGCTGCGCGGCGAAGAGGACCGCGCGGTCCTCGCGGCGATCGGCGACTCGCTCTCGTGGCTTGGCAACTACGCGGTGCGCGACGCGACCGAGCGTCCGTTCACGCGCCTCGTCGACGACCTCTACCGTCCGATCCTCGAGGCCGCCGGCTGGACCGCCCGCGACGGCGACGACACCGACGTGCGGGAGAAGCGCACGCGCGCGATCCTGATGCTGGGTATCCACGCCCGTGCGAAGGACGTTCGCGACGAGGCGCAGCGTCGCGTGCGCGACCACATCGAAGGGCGCGAGCGGCTGCACCCGGACGTGGCCGGCACGGTGGTCGCGGTGGCCGCGACGGTCGGCGACAACGCGCTATGGGACCGGTATGTCGCCCGCATGCACCAGGCGCAGGCGTCTGACGCGCAGGAAGAGGCGCGCTTCCGCCAGGGCCTCATCTTCTTCGAAGATCCCGCTCTCGCGGAGCGCAGCGCCGAGGCGATCTTCTCGCCGCTCATCCGGGTGCAGGATCGCGGTCTGATGCTCATCCCGATGATGCAGTCGCGGCGAACGCGGCTCGCCGCCTGGAGGGCGATGCAGGCGCACTGGGAAAGCGACATCGCGGGTACGGACATGGCGCCGCTGCTGAAGCAGGGCTACGTGACCGCGATCAGCCAGCTCGCTCAGCGGAGCCTCGCCGACGAGGCGGCGGCGTTCCTCGAGGCGAAGCGCACGCCGGACATCCAGGAGACGGTCGCACAGAGCCTGGAGCGTCTGCGCACCAACACCGCTTCCGCGGAACGCCTTGCGGACGAGCTCGAGGACACGCTCCGGGTGCCGACCGCGCGCTGACGCTCCCGCCGCCTGAGGCGCGATCAGGGGTGCGGAAATGCGTTCAGGCGCGGCAGGAACACGAGCACGAAGACGACCAAGAACACGACGAGGCCCACGACCGACATCCCGATCTGGAAGTTCACGTAGCGGTTCGCCGCCGTGCCGAGCGACCCGTTCTCGCGGTCAGCGGGCGCCGCGTCCGATCGAGCCCGGCCGCGACCGAGCGCGGCGTCCTTCGCTCTCGCGAACTCGTCGTCTGACAGCGCGCCGCTGTCGTGCAAGCGCGCGAGTCGCTCGAGTTCAGCCGCGAGGTCCACCGTTGTCCCTCTGGGCGCGGTCTCGGGGTCACCCATGTCAGCCTCCGATGAAGCTCATCTCGATCTTCTTGAGGCCGACCGTCTCCTCGGAGCGCAGCTCGGAGTAGCGGTCGTCGCGCGAGGTCCAGATCGCGGCGATCACATCGGCGATCTGCGCGTCGGTCATCTCGCCACGCACCAGGCCGCGGAGGTCGTGGCCCTGCGTCGCGAACAGACAGGTGTAGAGCGATCCGTCGGCCGAGAGACGCGCGCGCGTGCAATCGGCGCAGAACGCCTGCGTGACCGAGGCGATCACGCCGATCTCGCCACTCCCGTCGCGGTAACGCCACCGCTCTGCGACCTCGCCCACGTAGTTCTTCTCGATCGGCTCGAGCGGTAGCTCGCGGTCGATCGTCGCGACGATCTCGCGCGCCGACACCACGTCGTTCAGGCGCCAGCCGTTGGACGAACCGACGTCCATGTACTCGATGAACCGCAGGATGCGGCCGGTCCCACGAAAATAGCGCGCCATCGGGACGATGCTGTCCTCGTTCAGGCCACGCTTCACGACCATATTCACCTTGAGCGGCGCGAGTCCAGCGGCCTCGGCGGCGTCCATTCCCTCGAGCACCCTCGCGACCGGGAAGTCCACGTCGTTCATGCTCTTGAAGACCTCGTCGTCGAGCGAGTCGAGGCTCACCGTGACGCGTTTGAGTCCCGCGTCGCGCAGCGCGCGGGCCTTCCCCGCGAGGAGCGAGCCGTTCGTCGTGAGCGTGAGGTCGAGATCGCTCACCTTCGCGAGCATCTCCACGAGGCGCTCGATGTTGCGCCGGACGAGCGGCTCGCCGCCCGTGAGCCGCACCTTCTTCACGCCGAGGCCGACGAAGACCCGCACGAGGCGCTCGATCTCCTCGAACGAGAGGATCTCGGCGCGCGGGAGGAACTGGAAGTCCTTGCCGAAGACCTCTTTGGGCATGCAGTAGACGCAGCGGAAGTTGCACCGGTCCGTGACGCTCACCCGCAGGTCGCGCAGCGGACGCTTGAAGGTGTCGAGCGGCTCCCCCATCACGGGAAAGTATGAGGCCCCGGATCGCTCCGGGGCCTCATGCGCTTACGCCAGTTCGTCGCTGACTGCTACGGGATGAACCTCGCCTCCGCGCTGGCCAGGATGGTGCTACCCGCCGCCACGTTGACGGACCCGCGCAAGAATCGACCCGTTCCGGGTGACGCCGCGAGGGTCGCGGTGGCGTCCGCGGTCCAGCTCGCGCCGGTCGCGCGGAGTGCCGCAACGTCCGTGGTCGCGATGCTGCCGAGACCGGCCTTGGCGTATTCGTCGAAGTATCGATAGCTGGTCGTGCCGGATGGGATCGCGAATGGATCGACGACCGCTTTCCACTGGCCGGCATTCAGGCCGGTCGTGATCGTCACCGTCTCGTTCGCGGTAGAACTGATGCCCTGACCTTTTAGCACGCAGGCACTCGGGCCGGCGGTGCAGTCGTACACAAAGAGATCGAGGTCAGCCGTCGGGCCGGGCAGCTGGAAGATCTGGACCGTCAGTCTCGTCGTGCCGGCCGGCAGGTCGATGAAGCGGACCTGCTGCGCGCCGCCGGAGTTGAACGTGTTCGGCGTTTGCTCGTAAGCGCTCGTCAGCGCCCCACCGGTGATGCTGCCGGTGAAAGCAGCCCCGTTGTTGGTGGCCGTGAACGTCACCGGTCCCTTGGTCGAGGGGATGGCGACGCCCGTTTCGGTCCACGAGGTCGGGCTGATCGTGACGCTGAAGGTCTCGAATGTGAGCGAATATGTGGAGGGCGTGGCGCTGGCGGTACGCGATGTGTCCATCGTCACCTCCCACGCGCCGATCGCCGGTGTCGCCGCGGTCGGCGTGAAGATCCGCTGGACCGTGCCGGCCGGTTGACCGCTCTGGCACGCAGCTCCCGCGCTGCAGTACAGGGTCGTGCCGGTGTTGTCGATCGAGAAACCAAATGGGTGCTGACGCAGCAGCCGCATGCGTCCCGTGAGAGTGGTCGCAGTCACGCGGATCATCGTCGTGCCCGCAGGCACGGCAAAGAATTGCCGAGGCTTGGCCGTGTCGGGTCGGTCTGCCGATCCGGTCACGACCTGCTTGAAGTTGTTGCCGGTGACGAGTGGAAGGGCGGCGATCACCGTGTTCATCGTCTGGTAATCGACGCCGGCCGTGTTCGGGTCGTCAATGTTGAGGATCGCGCTGTGAGCGCCGGCGGTCGCGGGGTTGATCGTCACCGTCAACGTCGTCGGCGTATTCGCTCCGAGAGTGAGCGTGGCCGGACTGCTGAAGGTGCCATCGTTCCCCACCCACACAAGGTTGTAGGTAATGACAGCGCTGCCGCCCTTGGTGCGCGTGATGGTGTAGTCGCGCGTGTACGTCGGACCGCCGGCGACTACGCCCTCGCGATCGTGGATGCCCACGCCGACGTTGGGCGTGGCGAGGAATCCAGAGAGACGCGTGCTCACCGGTACCGAGCTCGTGATCTCGCTGGTCTTGATGTTCGTCTTAAGGAGGTTCCAGGCCGCGCCGACGTCGAATAGGCCGTTGCCCTGATCGATGGCCTGGTAATACGGAAGGAATCGCGCGCTGGACTTTATGGCCTGTCGCAGCTGCGCCGGCTGGTGTTGCGCGCCCGCCTGCTTCGCGGCGCTGAGGAGCAGCGCGGCGGCTCCGGCCGCCTGCGGTGAGGCCATGCTCGTGCCGTTGAACATGTCGTAACCGGCTGGCAGCGGGCCGATCAGCGGGAAGTTCTGCTCCCACTCGGGAATCGAGGAAACAGCGGAACCCGGCGCGACGATGTCAGGTTTGAAGCCGCCATCCTCACGGGGGCCACGCGACGAGAACACGAACATCCCGTCGGCCTTGGGAGCGGACGCGCCGTAGTTGTTGAGCCAGGTGTCTTTGTGGACGTATGCCCCAACGCTCATGACAAGGGTGGCGACCGACGGGTCACCGACCGTGTTGATACCCGGACCGCTGTTGCCCGCGGAGATGAACATCTGCACATTCGACTGCTCGATCAGCCGGTTGTAGAGCAATGCACGTGCGTTGTTGCCATCGTTCAATGTCGGCAGACCGCCGATGCTCATGTTGATCACGTCGACGTTGGCCTGCTTGGCGGCGTAGATCATGCCGTCGATGAGCGCGCGCGCGGTGCAGGCGTTGATGAACAGACACACCCGCACCATGACGATCTGCGCCCCCGGCGCGGCACCGTCGAACGCGCCGTTGAAGAAGCCGTGCCCCGCTGCGATGCCAGAGACATGGGTTCCGTGCGCACCGGACACGATCCCGATGCTGACGAACTTGTTCTTGCCGTCGGTCTGGATCGTGAATGGAACCGTGTCGCGAAGAGCGGTCGCGGGGTTCTCGACCCCGAACGTACCGATGTCGAAGCTCTGCTTGTACTCGTGCATCGCAAGCTCGCCGGAGAAACTCTTGTCGGCGTTGGCGTCGACCCAAACCGTGTCGTCCAAGGTGCGCCACAGCACCGCGAACTTCTCGCCGCAGACGCCGTTGCGGTTCACGTCGGGACCGCAGGCGATGTCGTACTCGGTGGGACCTGCCACGCCGAGCTCGGCCTCGCTGAAGATGCCGAAGCGATACGCGCCATCGGCCGCACCGGTGTAGGTGTTGGCGCCGACCGTGAATGTCCCGCCAACGACGTTGACCTGTTGGTCCATCGGGATCCACGACTTGTCGGCCACGTCAACGATCGGGCTTGTCGCGGTGACCCAGTCGATGACCTTGCGCGCTCCGGTGGTCGTCGTTTGGAGCGCGGGGTGGAAGAGATCCACGCCCGTGTCAAGGATGCCGATCACCGTGCCGCGACCGTCATAGGTCGGATTCGCAGCGACGAACTGCGGCGCGCCCGTGTCGCGTGTGGGCATGTAGGCGTTCTGCGGTGGCGTTGTGGGGCCGGGAGGTGACACGTCCGGTTCGTCGCTCAGCCCGGGCTCGAGCTGGATGAGCTCGTCCAGGTCGACGACGTCGACGTCGGTCAGGGCCGAAGCCGCCTTGACGTTCTGGATCGGGACGAGCGCCGACACATAACCAAGCGCATTGTCCTTGTTGACGATCGTCGCGCCGAGCGATGCCAGGTCACGGGCGACGTTGTCTCCCCGACTCGTCTTCGTCGCCGCGATGATCACGACGCTCGTGCGCCCCTCAGCGAGCGCCGCGTCGAGGAGCTCGAGTGCGTGCGGCGTCAGACGCGACGGCGCACTCGCCGCCGGAGCGGCGGGACTCGCCGCCGCCGCCGAAGTGGACGACGTAGGCAACGTGCTCAGCACGAGTGCGAGAGAGACGAAGCCGATAACGACGCGGACGAGGCGCGCGCGCATGCGACGCTTGGTCATGTCTGTGGGTTCCCTCCCTGCCAAATGGGTCGGCCCTCCCCGGGCCATCGGGGGGCAGTGTAGAGAAGCGTGGCAACGAGTCAGGCGCTCCGGCGGATTACATCTCCGCTAAACGTGTGATCCGCGATCGAGCCTGGCGCGTACCGCCGACTTGACGGTCGCATGCTCGGGGAATCCGCCCTCGCGCCTCATCGAGTGCACGAGCTCGCCATCTACGCTGACATCGAACGTCCCGGATTCCCAGGGAATGATCTCGATCGCCGAGAGCTTCGCGCCGAATTCGTACATGAGCGCTTTGCTGAGATCCAGCGCCTGTGGCTCGTAACCGCATTCGGCGCAGTAGGTGATCTTGACCTTGACCGGCTTCCCGGTCACACGGCCACCCGGCTCACGAGCTCCCGCAGTTCGCGCTGCACTTCGGCGTTCGCGAACGAGACCATGTTGTCACGCATCTTCTGGAGCTCGGCCTGCAGCCGCGTGCGCACGTCCTCCGGCAGCTGATCCACGGGGGCGTCGGCTGATCCGAATTCTGGGTGCGACGCGAAGATCTTCTTGCGCTCCTGAGCGCGCCGCTCGGTCACCGAGGCCGGTCGCTCGATCCAGTGACCCAGCTCGCGGAAGGTCTGGTCGAAGAACACGAAGACCGGGATCGACTGGTACTTGCCCTGATTGAGCCACCGCTCCATGAGGTCGAGGTTCTGGTCGCGATAGAAGACGCGGACGTCGAGCGTCGGCACCTCGCTCGCGAGCCGACCGAGGATGGGGAGATTGGCGACGACGTCGCCGCACCAGTCTTCGGCCAGGACGAGGACACGCAGCCGCTGCGGCAGGGACTTGAACGTCCGCACCGTCTCGGGGTCGAGGACCACGCGACTCTCGTTCTCCGCGAAGCGCTCCTGGTTACGCGTCATCGCGGCCTTGAAGGCGTCGTAGGTGATACCGGTGTCCCAGCGCGCGCGGTCAAGCGTCATCTTCTGCCTCCACGTCGACTGTATCTGTCTTCACAAAACACCTATCGCAGGCGGCATGTTCCCGGCCAGTCGCGCGCATACACTGCCATCATGCCCACGATCACCGATCCGTCGGTCACGCTGCGCCGCGGCAGCTTGGCGTTCCGGCCCGCGACGCTCGACGACGCCGCGTTCGCCGCCGACGTCGCGACCGCATCGCGCCCCGACGAGCCGGAGGACGCCGCGTCGTGGCGACACTGGTGGGCCACCGACGACCCGGCCTGGACCAACGAGCGATTCATCGTCCTCCGTGACGGCACGCCCATCGGGTTCGCTCGCCACAACCACGCCCCCTGGGACCAGATGAAGAAACGGTACGGGCGCATCGGCTTCGAGCTCCTGCCCGCTGAGCGCACCGACGCACAGCTCGGAACGGTGTTCGACGTCATCGAGGAGCGCGCGCGGTCATCCGGCACGCGGATCTTCGCAAGCTATGGGCGCGAGGACGACGAGTGGCTCGCGCGCTGGTTCGCCGGCCGCGGATACCGCGAGGCGCGGCGAAGCAAGGCCTGGGAGCTCGACCTCATCGCGCGGCGTGGACGGATCGAGGAGCTAGCAGCGGAGAGCCGGCAGAAGATGCGCGCGGCCGGTATCACGATCCAGACCATCGACCGCGACGACGATCCGGACAAGTTCCACAAGATCCACGAGATGAGCGAAGAGGCCGCGTCGGACGTTCCGACCACGATCCCGCATGTTCGTCAGCCGTTCGAGGTCTTCGTCCGGTGGTTCGACTCTCCGACCGTCCGCCTCGACCGGATGTGGATCGCGCGCGAGGGCGACGACATCGTCGGCATCTCGGTCCTCTCGTATCCGCCGACACGTGGGAACGTCTGGACCGATTGGACCGGCACCGCTCGTAAAGTGCGCGGCCGGGGTGTCGCGCGCGCGCTCAAGCTCGAGACCGTTATGCAGGCGATCGCGCTCGGCATCCACAACGTGCGCACTGAGAACGACGGCGAGAACGCGCCGATCCTCCATCTGAACGAAGCGATGGGCTACGCCCGCATCCCCGGTTGGATCCAGTACCTGAAGGACGCGAGCGGCTAGCGCGACTCCTCGGGCGTGATGCTGAGCGCGACGCGCTCGCCACGGCGCACCACGGTGACGAGCGTCGAGGCTCCGACGCGCTCCGCGGTCAGCGCGCGCTGCAGATCCGACAGGGTCTCGAGCCCGGCACCGTCGAGTGCGACGAGGATGTCGCCTTCGCGGATGCCCGCGCGCCGCGCCGGTGAGTTGGGCGTGACCTCGAGAACGCGGATGCCGGACTCGACGCCCAGTCCGAGCGCGAGCGACAGCTGCCGCCCGATCGGCGTGGCCGCCCCGGAGATGCCGAGGTACGCGCGGCGGACCCGACCGTCGCGGATGAGCGCGGTCGCCACGAGCCGCGCCGTCGCGGCCGGGATCGCGAACGCGATGCCCTGAGCCATCGCGTTGATCGCGGTGTTCACGCCGACGACCTTGCCGTGCGTGTCGACCAGCGGACCACCCGAGTTGCCGGGATTGAGCGCCGCGTCGGTCTGGATGACGTTCTCGATGATCCGACCGTCCTTGGCGCGCAGCGAGCGTCCGAGCGCGCTGACGACGCCCGTCGTCACGGTCGATTGCAGACCGAGCGGATCGCCGATCGCGATCACCAGCTGACCGACGCGCAGTGCGTCCGAATCGCCGAGCTCGGCCGCGGGAAGCGACGGCCCGAGCACGCGCACGAGCGCGAGATCGGTGGCCGCGTCGCTGCCGACCACCGGAGCGCGATAGGTCGCGCCTTCCGCGAACGTCACCTCGACCTCGGCCACGCCCTCGACGACGTGCGCGTTGGTCAGCACGTAGCCATCCGGCGTGATCACCAGGCCGCTTCCGCCGCCGTGGCCGCGGCGCACGTGCGCGACGGCCGGGGTGACGCGCTCCACGACGCGGATGACCGCTTGCGAGTACGCGTCGAGGAGCGCGCTTGCGGGGTCGGAGTCCGCGCTGACCGGACGCCGGATCTCGGTGGCCATGCTCAGTTCAGCGGGCCCTGCTGCCGGACCGCACCGACCTGCTCGACGGCCGCTTTCAGCTCCTCGAGCCATTCACCCTGCTTCTGCTGCACGAGCTTCACGCACCACGCGAGCGCGTGTGCGCGGCTGCGCGCCACGCCCGAGTCCACCAGTGCGTCGAGCACCTCTCGTTCGGGAAGGCGCAGTCGCGTCATCGCCGGAACCGCGAGATGCGTGAACATCTCCTTCGAATCGCCGCAGCGCGCACCCCACGAGACCTTGCGGCCGAAGCGCGTCTCCGCCTCAGCGGAGATCTGGATGCGCAGGTCGCGGGTGTCTTCGCGGTACTGCTTGATGCGGCCGGAGCGCGCCGCGTTCGCGGCCTCCGGGCCGGCGTCGCCAGGCAGCTCCACGTCTGGCAGGGTGCCAATGACCCAGATCTCGTCGCGATCGGCTCGCACTTCAGGCGCGCCGGTGAACCACTCCTTCGGGATACGGCCGGCGAACCAGCCCTTCAGCTCGTCATTTGCGCTCATTCTGCCTCCAATTACGTAGTAATCATGTAATCACGAGGCGAGCCGGAACGCAAGGGGTTACTTGCGAGCGCCTCCGCCGACCGCGCCTCGAAGGCGCGGGTCGAGTGCATCGCGCAACCCGTCGCCCACGAGGTACAGGCACAGAACGGTCACGAGAACCGCGATCCCGGGCGGATAGATCAGGTAGGGCGCCTTCCCGAGGTATTGCGCCGCGTTCGTCAGCATGTTTCCCCACGAGGGCGTCGGAGGCTGGATACCAAAGCCGATGAAGGAGATCGCCGACTCGATGAGGATCAGCTGCCCGACCTCGATCATCGCCAGCACGATCATGAGCGGCAGGATGTTCGGAGCGATGTGTCGGACCATCAGCCGAACGGCGGTGCTGCCGACGGTCCGCGCGGCCACGACGTACTCGCGTTCGCGCAGGGCGATCGTCTGGCCCCGCGCGTAATTCGCGATGCCGAGCCAGCCGAGTCCTCCGAGCAAGATCGCGAAGGGCAGAGGTTCGAGCCGGAATAGCACGCCAATGATCAGCAGCAAGTAGAGGAGTGGGATGCTGTTGAGAGTCGTCACCAGCCACACGACGAGATCGTCCCAATGGCCGCCGAAGAAACCGGCGGTGAGACCCATCGCGAGGCCGATCACAAATGCCGTGAGCGCCCCAAACGTGCCGATGAAGAGCGAGACGCGCGCACCGTAAAGGAGCCGCACGATCTGACTGCGTCCGAGCTCATCGGTGCCCAGCCACATCCATGGCTCCGTGCCGTTTGGCTTCTCGTAGCTCGACAGGATGTCTTGCTGGGTGAAGCTGCGGTGGAAGAAGTTGGCCGCGAGGATATCCGCCGCGAGCGCGACCGCGACCATCGTCACGACGACCGCGATAGCGGCGAGCGTCGTCGGATCGCGTCGCAGGCGCCAGAGAGCATCCGACCAGAGCCCTGCCGCCGAACGCTCCGCGTCGGCCGGTTGCATGCGGGGCGTCGCAGTCGCCGTCGCTTGCGTTGCCATCAGCGAACCTTGATCCGGGGATCGACCCAGGCATACGCGATGTCGCGCACGAGATAGGACAGGATGAGGAGAACGCTCGAGATCACAACGCCCGCCTGAACAACGGGGAAGTCCTTGCCCACCGCGGCTTCGAACGTCAGACGACCTAACCCCGGCCAGTTGAAAACGCGCTCGATGATCAGCGACCCACTGAAGAACACGAGCAGGATGGTCCCGAACGAAGTGACGACCGGAATGAGCGCGTTTCGGAGGATGTGTCGCGCGACGATCATTCTCTCCTTGAGTCCTTTGCTTCGCGCTGTCCGGACGTAGTCCTGCGCGATGACCTCGAGGACCTCGGTGCGGAGGATCCGCGGAAGGTTCGCGATGCCGGCAATCGATATCACCAGAACCGGTCCGAGGAGATGCCAGAGCCGGTCCCAGCACAACAGGCAGTCGACGCCCACGGTATTCATGCTGCCGATCGGGAACCAGCGCAACTGGACCGCGAGGGTGAGTACGAAGATCAGGCCTAGCCAGAACTGAGGGATGGCGTGCCCCGCGACGCTGAACACCCGTATCGCGTGATCTTCGATGTGGCCGCGCCGCATCGCGGCGATGACTCCGAGGGGAATGCCGACCGCCACGGTCACGATCAGCGCAGCGATCGAGATCTGAAGGCTGTTCGGCAGCCGTTCGAGGATCAGATCCAGCGCCGGTCGGTGGTAGTAGATCGAGTTACCGAAGTTCAGGTGTGCGAGCTGCCAGAGCCATGCAAGGAATTGCAGCGGAAGCGGCTGGTCGAGCCCGAGCGAATGCCGAAGGCTTTCACGCTCCTCCGGCGTCACATCGAATTGACCCGCGAGCATGAGCTGAACCGGGTCTGACGGAGAAAGGCGAGACAAAAGGAAGGTAAGAAGGAGCACGCCGAAGAGCGTCGGGATCGCCTGGACCAGCCTTCGCGCGATGAATCGGCCCATTCGCCTCCAACCGCGCGGCCCGGACGGAGCGCTCCGCCCGGGCCGCGTCGATCGCGCTAGTCGCCTATTTCTTGAACCACCATTTCTCGATGTTCCACTGCTGCGTCATGATGCCGTAGGTGTTCGGGTCGACGCCCTGTAGTTGCTTGTTCGCGAAGAACAGCACGTCCGCCGAATACAGGAACGTGTACGGCGCGTCCTGGTTCAGGTTCTGGTCGACCTTCTTCAGGGCGGCCTTTCGCGCCGTCTGGCTGCAGTCGGGACCGTTGCGGTTGTCGAGCAGCGCCTGATCGACGGCCGCGTTCACGTAGCCGACGTTGTTGAACTGACCTTTCCCCTGCTGGCTCGAGTGCCAGATCGAGTACGGATCCGGGTCGGCGCCGAGAGACCAGCCGAGGATGAAGCCGTCAAAGCCCGTGCCGGGGTCGGTGCGGTCGAGGAGCGCGTTGAACGACTCGAGCAGCGGATCGATCTGGACCCCGATCGCTTTGTACTGCTCCTGGGCGAACTGGAGGATCGTCTCGCGGGCGTTATTGCCCTGGTTCGTCTCGATGGTCATCTTCATGGGCTGCCCGTCGGTCCAGCGGTAGACGCCGTCCGTCCCCATCTTCGCGCCGGCCTTCTCCAGCAGCGACTTGGCCTTCGCGACGTCGTTGTTGTACTGGGTCAGTCCGCTCGCGTCATACGCCCACGAGGTCGGCGGATTGTGCGCGTACACCTGCGAGCCGAGACCGAACAGGATCTTCTTCATGATCGCGTCGACGTTGATGCCATACCAGAGCGCCTGGCGAACGTCGCGATTGGCTAGCCACGGCGCCTTCGCGGACTTCGCGTTCCAGCCGATGTAGGTGTAGCCCGAGGACCGGTACCGCACCCCCTTCAGGGAGTCGACCTTCGAGACCTCCTCGTAGTCCTTCGCCTCGACGCTTCCGTAGGTGACTTCGCCCGTGACGAGCGCGTTCTTGACCGCGGTCGCGTCCGCGTACGTCTTGACCACCATCTCGTCCACATACGGTGCGCCGCGGAAGTATTTGTCGTTCTTGACGAAGGTCACCTGCACGCCGGGCTTGAACTCCTTGAAGATCCAGGGACCCATCGACGCCGGCGGATTCATGTTGAGCGGGTTGTCGTCGATGTTCGTCTTGGTGTCGGTGGTCTTGTTGTCCCAGACCTTCTTGAAGGCAGCGCTCGGGAGGATCCCACCCGCGCCCGCGCCGCCGAGGGCGGCCGTAGCGGGGCAGAAGATCTTCGCGAACTTGATCTCGATGACCTTGCCGCTGTCTTTGATGGTGACGCCCGCCAGCGAGTCGGTCTTGCCATCGCGGTAGTCCGCCCAGCCGACGATGTCCTGGAGCGTCGACTTCCGGACGGTCTTCACGCTGCGGGCGACGGCCTCGGCCGTGTACTTCCAGTCCTCGCCCGTGAACGGCGTGCCGTCGCTCCAGACGAGGCCGTCGCGAAGCGTGTAGGTGAGCGTGAGGCCGTCGCTCGACAGCTCGAACTTCTGAGCGAGGTTCGCTTCGGTCTCACCGGTCTTGTAGTTCGAACGGGTCAGGCTGAGGTAGACCTTGTCCCAGATATCCCGCGACTGGGTGTCGGTCGCGATGACCGGCTGCATCGTCTTCGGGTCGCCGGTGGCGCCGAACACGATCCGGCCCCCGGCCTGTGGCTGCTCTGCCGATGCCGAAGCTGCTGGGGTCGGCGACGTTCCGGTGCTCGTCGGGGCTTGACCACATGAGACGGCGACGAGCAGCGCCGCTCCAAGGACCGCGGACAGCCTGCGCATGGACCCCCTCCCGCGTCGTTTGTAGCGTCTGTTGCGCACGGAATACGTACTGCGTGACAGTTCGGTTCGGCGGGAGGCTAGCAGGTCGCTCCTCCCACGTTCACGTACCTTCGGCAGGTGCGCTTGGCCGTGGCGCTCCTGTCCCTGGGCGCGATCGCGTTCGGCTTCACGTATTCGGACCATGCACCGCTGATCCCGCTGGTCTCGGCGGACTTTCGGCTCGACGATCTCGGCGCCGGCCTGCTCTCCACCGCACTGTTCACCTCGTACATGGGCACGACGCTCCTCACGACCGGCCTGTCGGAGCGGCTCGGTCCGAAGCGCGTCGTCGGTGCCGGGCTTGCTGTCTCGGCCGCCGGCACGGCCATCTTCGCGCTAGCGCCTGGTTACCCCGTCGCCCTCGCGGCGAAGGCGGTCCAGGGGATCGGGTCGGCCCTCGCGTTCGTCGCGGCGGCGCGTTACCTCGCGGGGCTCTACGGAGAACGTCGTAACCACCTCGCGCTCGGTCTCTACGGTGGAGGGTTCCCGCTGGGCAGCGCGATGGCGCTCGTCGCGATGCCTCCGCTTGCGGCGGCGTTCGGCGGCTGGCGCGGCGCGTTCGGGGCCGAAGCGGCGTTCGTCGCCGCGGTGGCGCTCGCATGGTGGCGCGCGCCGGCGGTCCCCCGCGTCGCGCGCCCTGGGAACATCCGCGATGCGCTGCGCTGCGCGAACTGCTGGTGGACCAGCCTGCAGCACGCCGCGGGCTTCGGGCTCGCGATCGCGTCGGGCACATGGATCACCGTGTACCTCCTGCGCGAGTTCCACCTGCCGCTCGAGCTCTCGGGTCTTCTCGGCTCACTGCTCCTCGTGCTCGCGGTGCTCGCGCGCCCGCTCGGTGGCCTGTTGCTCGCGCGCGAGCGCATGCCAACGCGCCGCGTGATGCGCATCGGCGATCTCGCGATCGTCGCCGGCGTCGCGCTGCTCGCGTTCCCCGATCGTCCGCTCGCGGTCGCGCTCGTCGGTGCGATCCTCGTCGGGATCGGCGTCGGACTTCCCTACTCCGCCGTGTTCAACACCGCGGCGGCGTCGCTGCCCGGCGCGCCCGGCGCGGCGCAGGGCCTGGCGGCGATCGGCGGCACCGCGGGCGTCATCGTCGGGGCGCCGGCGATGGGCTACGCCGTTCAGACCTTCGGCTTCTGGGCCGCCTGGCTCTTCGTCGGCGGGGTGTCGGCCGTCGCCTTCGTCGGTACCGCGTTCATGCGCGGCGAGGAGGAGCTGCCGTGAGCAGGTTCGCGGCGCCGGTCGCGACCATCCTGCTCATCGCGATCGGCGCGGTCGAGGCGCGCGTGAGCGCCCAGCAGCTCGCCGAGACGGTCGGGCGCCCGCGTCTCGAAGGCGCGGGCGTGCTGCTGACCGCCGCCGGCCTGCTCGCCAGCACCGTCGTCTATCTCGTGCTCGGCCATCTCGCGGACGACGACCGCGCGGCGGTGCGCAGCGGCGCGGTCACGGGCGCACTCGCTGGTCTGATCGGCGGCGCGCTCCGCGCGTTCATCATCAGCGGAGCGGTCGCGGACCTCGTCACGCGCTACGCGGCGGTGCCCGACGTCTTCGTCACTCTGGCGCTGGCGGCCTTCGTCGCTCTCGCATGCGTCGGGAGCGCGGTCGGTGGCGGTGCGCTGGCGTGGACCGGCCGCAGGCTCAGTCGAGCTGTGCGGTCGCGACCTCCTGCCTGACGCGCTCGATGCTGCCATCGGCCTGCAGCGCCTGGAAGACCGCGACGACCTCGGGATCGAACTGCGCGCCCGAGCCGGCGATGACCGCGGCCATGCCCTCTTCGATCGACCAGGCGGTCTTGTACGGCCGCTTCGAGGTGAGGGCGTCGAAGACGTCGGCCACGGACACGATGCGCGCTGCGAGCGAGATCCCGTCGCCCTTCTTCCCGTCGGGGTAACCGCGCCCGTCCCACCGCTCGTGGTGCTCGCGCGCGATCGCGCGCGCGGTCTCGAAGAAGCGCGCGTCGCCGAGCATCACCTCACCGTCGATGCAGTGCTGCTTGATGACCTCGAACTCCTCGGTCGAGAGATGGTGTTCGCTCTGAAGGATGTGGTCGGGCGTGTGGATCTTGCCGACATCGTGCATCACGCTCGAGTATCCGAACTCCTCGACGACCTGCGCCGGCAGACCAAGGCGCGCGCCGATCGCCTCCACGTACTTGCGAACGCGCAGGAGGTGCGCTCCGGTCGTCTGGTCCTTGATCGTCGCCGCCAGAAGCAGATGACTGATGCCCTGGAGCCCGGTGCGCCGGAGCTCCTCGTTCGCGATCCGCTCGCTCTCGAGCGCGGTCTCCAGCTCCTCGCGGCGCTCGCGTTCGCTACGAAGCATCTCGGCGAGGTCCTCGGCGTACCGCGTGCTCTGCCGTTCGAGAAGTCGTATCTCGCGCAGCTTCGTCTCGTACTCGAGGCGCACCGACTGCTCGCGGCGGTAGACCTCGGCGAAGTCGCTCGCCATACGCACCGCCTGCGAGTTCGCCTGATCCGCGACGCGGATCGCCTGTTGCAACAGCTGGCGGAACACCTCGCCGGCGACGGTCGAACCCGCCTGAGGCACGGTGATATGGGGAGAGACTTCGATCACTTCGATCGACATCCGCTCGGGCCTTTCCTCTGGCACGGCCGGTTCAGCTGTGCGCGAGGATCCCGCGGATGGTGTCGATGAGCTCGAGCGGCCCGAACGGCTTGGTCAGGTACTGCGTCGCGCCGACCGAGAATCCGGTCTTCTTGTCGCTCTCGCTTTCGTGCGCCGTCAGCATCACGACCGGGATGTCCTTGGTGCCGGGCTCGGACTTGAGCTGGCGGCAGACCTCGAAGCCATTCGGCCCGGGCCCCATGTCGACGTCGAGAAGGACCAGGTCCGGTTTCTCGGCGCGCGCGAGCTCGAGCGCCTCGGTGCCGTTCTTGGCCTCGAGGATCGTCCAGCCCTGCGTGGACAGCGTGATGCGGACCATCTGGCGGATGGGCACCAGGTCATCAGCGATGAGGAGCTTTGCCATGCGGTGGATGGTAGACGGGTCCCCCCTCATCCGACCCCCCTCCGTGGGGAGTTAGGCGCCACGGACGAGCACTTTCCCCCCGCGCGGGGAGGTCGGGCCCTGACGCGTCCACGAATCCAGCGTCACCAGGCCGAGTCGGGCCGCCTCTGCGACGGCCTCCAGACGGGAGTGCGCGCCGAGCTTGCGGAGCACCGCCTGAACGTGCGCACGAAGTGTCGCCGTCGAGATGCCGAGGGCCGCCGCGGCGGCCGCGGTGCTCGAGCCGCTCGCGAGGAGATGCAGCACCTCGAGCTCGCGTGGCGTGAGCGGTTCGGTCGTGGTCGCGGGCTCGCTGCGCTCGGAGAGCAGCAGGCGCTGGAGCTCGCTCGACGAGAAGAGCACCTCGCCCGCGGCCGCGGCGCGCACCGCGCCGACGACATCGCTGAAGCCGCGCTCTTTTGTGAGATGACCGGAGGCGCCGGACCGAGCGACGTCGGCGAGCGTGACCGCGCTCGGATCGCCGGTCAGCACGACGATCGCGGTCCGCGGCAGCGAGGTCCGCACCGCACGCGCGAGGTCCGCACCGGTCCCGTCCGGAAGGTGGTAGTCCGCGAGGACCACATCCGGTCGCGCTTCGTCGAGCGCCGCGATCGCGCTCCGCACGTCGTGCGCGACCGCGACGACGTCGATGTCGTCGGCGCCGCGCATCGCGACGCGGAGCAGCTCGGCGAAGAGCCGCTCGTCGTCGACGATCATCACGCGGATCCGGTCGCTCACTGCTGCACTTCCTGGCTGCCCGCGGAACGCACCTGCGCGGCGAGGGCGGCGACGACGGCCGGATCGAGCTCGCCGCGACCAACGGCGCCTTGCAGGATGCGCACGGCCTCCTGCTCGGACACCGCCGCGCGGTCCGGACGATCGACGAGGAGCGCCTCGAAACGATCGGCGACGCTCACGACGCGGACCTCGAGCGGGATCTTCTCGGCCGACAGGCCGTCGGGGTAGCCGCCGCCGTCGAGACGCTCGTGGTGCCAGCGGACGATCGGCAGGATCGGCGCGAGCGGCGACACGCGTCGGAGGAGCTCCTCGCCGAGCAGCGGATGCTGTTCCAGCGCTTCGCGCTCGTGAGGGCTGAGCTCGCCGGCGCTGTGCACGATCGGTGGCGGCAGCTTCGCGTTGCCGATATCGCGCAGCAGCGCGCCGAGGCGGATGGTCCCCACCGACGCCTGATCGAGTCCCAGGAGGCCCGCGATCGAGACCGCGCGCGCCGCGACGCGCTCGCTGTGACCCATCATGAATCGGTCGTGCGCCTCGAGCGAGGTAGCGAGCGTGATCAGCGCATCGGCGGCCGCGCCCATGTCGCGCACGAGGCGCATCTCGCGCACGAGGAGCTCGGCGTGGCGCGCGAGATCGCCATCGAGGCGCGCGAACTCGGCCGCCGGCGTCTCCGAGCCCTTCGCGATGACGAGGATCGCCGCGCCGTCGTCGGCGAGGTCGTGGTCCGGCGTGGCGCTGTCGTCGACGAGGATGAGATCTACGGCGACCGAGCCGTCCTGGACGATGTCGAACCGCGGTGCGAGGAGCCGCTCCGCCGCGGCGCGCCGCGCTCCGTCCTTGAGCGTGATGGCCGCCACGGGCCGGGCGCGCAGCGGACGCGCCGCGGCCGGCTCGAGCCGTGGCGGGCGCGCGTTCCGAGACTGCAGCAGCACAGCGTCGATCCGCGCGAGGAGCTCGGCGGCGTTCCACGGCTTCGTCACGTAGTCGGCCGCTCCACACGAAAGCCCGCGGACCTTGTCCACGACCTCACCGCGAGCGGACAGGAAGATCACTGGGATGTGCGCGATCGAGCCGTCGCTCTTGATGCGCAGGCACACGTCGTACCCGTCGGTGTCCGGCAGCATCACGTCGAGCAGCACGAGATCGGGGACGATCTGGCGCACCAGCGCGAGCCCCTCGCCGCCATCGCGGCCGACGGCGACCTTCATCCCGTTCGCCTGCAGCCGGCGCTGGAGGACGTCGGCCGACGCGGGATCGTCCTCCACGACGACCACGCTCGTCGGGATCGTCGACGATCCCGGCGGCATCGTCACGGCGACATCTTTCATTGCGCCACGCTCTTCTGCTCCTCGCCGAGCAGATGACGCAGGGCGACGACGAATTTCGACGGACGCTCGTTCACCATGTGGTCGCGGATGTACGAGTAGAGCTCATCCGCCCACCGCGGAAGCTCCTGATACCACTTCACCTCGATGATCACGCCGGGCTCGCGCGCGATGACCGGGCCGATGCGGCAGGGCAGCGAGCTCTCGTCGTTGGCGACCCAGGGCACGGCCAGGTACATGAGGTTGTGGTCCGCCGTGATCCGCATGCTCGCATCGGGCGCCGAATACGCGATGCGGTTGTATTGCGTCACCACGACGGGCCGGACTCCACCCGCGATCGACCGCTCGGCGCGCTCCACCAGACCGTTCTGATCACGCGGTAGCTTTTGCTCGCCGCGAAGGTACGCGGGGAGGGACTGCGTTGGTACCTCATAGCGCTCCTTGAACGAGGTGCTCGCGGAGTCGTCCTTCATCTCGAGGTACACCGACGCGCCGGCGAGGATCTCGTTCGGCCTCGTCCGGTGATATTCGCGGACCCGCAGCTGCAGCGCCTGACCGGCCTCCGCCGCGCGGAAGATCCGCCAGTCGTAGCTATCGAGGTACGCGGTCGTCGACCACTGATAGGGCCGGTCGTCGCGGTCGAGCGGCAGGTACGTGCCGCTGGTGCGGAGCGCCAGCCGCGCGACGGCCTCGTTCACCAGGAAGCGGTGCTCGTAGCGGCGCGCGCTGTCGCTGGTGGCGTCGAGGACGATGTTCTTCATGCGGGTGCCGCCACGTGATCCGCCGCCGCGGCCGGCAGCGTGAGATCGATCATCGCGCCGGGCTGACCGGGATTCGCGACGCGGATCGTCCCGCCGTGCAGCGCGACCGCGAGACGACAGAAGGCCAGACCGAGCCCGGTGCCGCCGCGGCTCCGACCGGTGCCCCCCTGATAGAAGCGGTCGAAGACGTTGGGAGCGTCCTCGTTCGTGATCCCCGGTCCGGTGTCCGACACGCGGATGCGGACGAAGTCGGTGCCCTCGTCGGCCTTGCGCGCTTCGACGTGCACCCTGCCGCCCGACGGCGTGTGCTTCACCGCGTTCGCGAGGAGATTCGTGAGCACACGGACGACGAGACCGTCGTCGACGAAGACGATCGCGTCCCCCACATCGCTCGTGACGTTGATGTTCTTCGCGCGCGCCTCGGGCTTCACCTGGGAGATGCTCTTGCGCGCGAGCTCCTCGAGCCGGATCGCCTGCGGCACCGCCTCGAGCCGCCCTTCCTCGAGCTTGTACACGTCGAGGAGAGCGTTGACCATCCGCAGCATCTCGCTGACGTTCGATTCGGAGACGCCTTCCTCGAGCTTGTACACGTCGAGGAGAGCGTTGACCATCCGCAGCATCTCGCTGACGTTCGATTCGGAGAGGCCGAGCAGCTCCGCGAACTCCGGCCGCGACGGGTCGAGCTGACCCATGCCGACGAGCTGCAGGAAGGCCACGACGCTGTTCGCGAGGTTGCGGATGTCGTGGCCGAGCATCCCGATGAGCTCCTGCCGCGACCGCTCGACCTTGATGAGCTCCTGGTTGCTCGCACGCAGCTCGTCCTGCAGGCGCTTGGTGAAGAGCGCGCTTCGCACGCGCGCCGCGAGCTCGACCGGCTCGAACGGCTTCGCGACGTAGTCGACACCGCCGGCCTCAAAGCCCGTCACGACGTCGTCGGTCTGGTCTTTAGCGGTGACGAAGATCACCGGGATCGAGGTGGTCTGCGCGTTCGCCTTGAGGCGCCGACAGGTCTCCCACCCGTCGATACCGGGCATCATCACGTCGAGCAGGATCAGATCGGGGTGCTCGCGCTCGGCGATCGCGAGCGCCTGCTCGCCGCTCGACGCACGCAGCACCCCACAGCCGAGCGCGGCGAGGCGGCGCGAGATCAGATCGAGGTTCGCCGGCTCGTCGTCGACCGCGAGGACGGTCCCGAGGCGATCGGTCGTCGCCCGAGGCGCGTCGTGGCGCCTGGTCCCCGTGGTCACCGACACGCCCTCGGGGAGGAAGCGCGCCAGGACCGCTCGAAGCTCGGCCGGCGCGTAGGGCTTGGAGACGAAGTCGTCGCAGCCCGCATCGATGGCACGCTGGCGGTCCTGCTGCATCGCGAGCGCGGACACGGCGATGATCGGGATGCGCGCCGCCCACGGTTCTCCGCGCAGCGTGCGCGTGACGGTCCAGCCGTCGACACGCGGGAGCAGCAGGTCTACGAGGATCGCGTCCGGACGCTCCGCCCGCGCGACGTCGAGGCCGCTCTGCCCGTCCATCGCGACGAGCGCCTCGTGTCCGGCCGCGCGGATGATGCGCTGCGCGACGTCGAGGTTGTTCGCCTCGTCCTCGATGACGAGCACCCGCGCCACGGTCATGACCGCGCCGCCGCGCCGGTGAGGCCACCCTCGGCAAGCGCCGCGGCCCGCACGCGCACCGGCAGCGTGAACAGGAAGCTGCTGCCGACGCCGATGGTGCTGTCGACCCAGATGCGGCCGCCGTGCAGGGCGATGAGACGCTTCGAGATGGCCAGGCCAAGACCGGTCCCGCCGTAGCGGCGTGTGGTGGACGCGTCGACCTGACGGAACTCGTCGAAGATGTACGTCTGCGCCTCCGGCGGGATACCCACGCCGGTGTCGACGACCGCGAGCGTGATCCAGCCGTCGACGACGGTCGCGCGGATCGTGACGCCACCGTGCTCGGTGAACTTCACCGCGTTCGCCACGAGGTTCACCAGGACCTGGCGGATGCGCGCGCGGTCCGCCCACGCGGTCGGCAGCGTGCTCGCGATGTCGGCGCGGAGGGTGAGCGCCTTCGCGTCCGCGCTGGCACGCATGAGCTCGATGACGTCGTCGATGACCAGCGGAACGTCGACCTCCTCGACGTTCAGCTCCATCTTGCCGGCCTCGATCTTGGCGAGGTCGAGCAGTCCGTTGATCAGGCTGAGAAGGTTGTCGGCGGCCTGCACGACTCGCTCGAGGTCCGCGGTCTGCTGCTCGGTGAGATCGCCGTCGAGCCCGTCGAGCATCAGCTTCGTATAGCCGATGATCGCGTTCATCGGCGTACGCAGCTCGTGGCTCACGGACGCGAGGAACTCGCTCTTCAGACGGTTCGCGCGCTCGAGCTGCAGGTTGTTGTCCTTCAACTCGTTAACGAGATCCGCGTTCTCCTTGGCGACGCTCACGAGACGGGCGATCGTGCGAAGCGCGCGCGCCTCGGTGTCGGTGATCTCGCGCGGCGCTTTGAAGTACGCCGAGAGAAGGCCGGCCGCGCGGCCGCGCGCCGACAGCGGGATGTGCGCGACGTGCGGCAGCGGACTCTGGGGGACGTGCAGATGCTGGATCTGGTTCGGGTCATAGACCGGATTCACAAGCACCCGCGTCGCGAGCATCACTGCCGTGTCCGCGGTGACACCGATCGTCGTCGGTGCGATCAGGCGACCACCTGAACCGAGCGGGGCACCGGGCGCGTCCTCGCGGATGACGATCGACGCGCCGTCGGCGTGGAACAGGGCGACCATGCGCGACAGCGATTCGGCGAAGATGCGCTCGCGGTCGGTGACACCGACGACGGCGTCGGCGACCTCGTTCACTGTGCGCACCTCGGCCATGTACTCCTGTTGCGCGCGGTCGCGTTCGCTGAGTGATCGGGCCATCGTGTCGAACGCGCGCTCGAGCGTGCCGATCTCGTGTTGCGAGCGCCGGCGGATACGGACGCCGAGGTCGCCCGCTTCGATCTGCTGGGCGGCGGCCGCGAGATCCTCGAGCGGCCGGGTCATCGCGGTGGCCGAGCGGTACGCGAAGAACGTGACGAGGGCGATGAGGCTGGCCGCCAGGACGAACAGGATCAGCAGCAGCGTCCGCTGCGAGGCCGCGAGCGCATCGAGCGGCAGAAGGACCGCCAACACGCCGGGCTTGGCGACCTGCGACCGGACGACCTGGAAGATGCCGTAGTAGTCATGGCCGCTCAGAGTCACGTCCTGAATGAAGACGTCGCCCACGGCGTTGTCGACCTGCTCGACCGATGGGAACACCACGCTTTCGGGGATCGTCGTCGTCGACGCCCGGACCGTCCCGTTCCAGATGAGCGCGAGCTGCGCGTCGCTCTTGGTGTTGATCGACTTCAGATATGAGTTGTCGAGGATCGAAGCCACTTCCATGTAACCGATCGGCTCCTGGTCCTTGCCCCGGATGACGTAGATGGCGCGGATGACGATTCCCTGCGGTTCGTCGGAGAGCGACCATGACTGCTGTGCACGCGCTTGCACGAGCTGCAGCAGGTCCGGCTTCAACGTGTCCCCGGGCTTGAAGTCCTGTGCGCCTCCGATCAGCTTCCCATCCAGATCGGCGACGTCCATGAAGTCCACGAGGAGGCGAGATTTCTGCGGCAGGAGGAAGGCATCGAGCGCGTCGCGGTCGTTGGCCTCAGTGAGGTCGCGGATCGTGGGCAGTCCAGCTAGCAGCGAGGCCTGGCGAACGAGCAGCGTGGATTGACCTTCGATGCCGTTCGCCGCGGCCTGCGCGACGATGGTCGCTTCGTCCTCGAACTGCTTCGCGATGAGGTCGTTGGATTCGTAGAGGGCGACGGCCGCGAGCACGACGAGGGCGCCCACGGCCACCGCCACCGTCCGACCGACGAGCGCGCGTAGCAGGCTCGGCGCGAAGAGCTGACTGAAGAATCGCACGGAAGCGGTCCTAGAGGCCGGCCAGGATCTTCTGCCCTTCGGCACCCTTCACGAAGTCGATGAAAGCCTTGATCGTCGGCTTCACTTTTGCCGGCTCCGGGTGGTACACGAAGTACAGCGGGCGCCGGATCGGGTACGTGCCGTTCGCCAGGGTGTCACGGGTCGCGGCGATGTTGTCGATCGTGAGCAGCCCCACGTCGACGGTGCTGAACGCCTTCGCGTTCATCGTCATCATCCCGATCGCGTCCTTGAATGAACCGATGGCCTTGAGTGTCTCGTCGATCTGGAACACCTCGACCGCGTCCTTCGGGTACACCGGCTTGGTCGAGCCGAAGAAGTACGACTCGAAGGCAGCGCGCGTCGAGGACTCGGGCTCGCGCAGCAACACGCGGATCTTGCCCGGCGTGCCGCCGACATCCTTCCAGTCGGTGATCTGGCCGGTGAAGATCTTCGCGACCTGATCCTTGGTCAGCGCTTTGACCGGGTTCGTCGCGTTCACACCGACGCCCGTGCCCGAGGCACCGATCGGCACGGTCACGACCGATCCCTTCTCAGCTGTCTTGAGATCCCGGCTGATGAAGCCGAGGTCCACGGTCCCGCTCACCGTGAGCGACACACCGGCGTCCGAGCCGACGTCGTCGAAGCCCTGCCACACCACCGTCGGGTGGACGGTCGAGAATCCTGAGGTCAGCGCCTTCACGGCGTCGAGCGCTCCGCCGCCGCCCTTGGTGACGAATGTTCCAGAGAGTGGATCCGGCGTCGGCTTCGCGGCGATTGGGCCGGCGCCGCCGCAGCTCGCAACGAAGAGAGCGGCCAGCGCCAGGTACAGGCATTTGCGCAGAAGCGTCATCTTCCCTAGTCCTCCAGGCCGGCGACCTCGCCGGTTAGGCCAATTGCAGGAAGTGTGGCTCCGCTAATTGGCCTGTCTATCCCTCTAACGGGGAGTGGGGCCGCCGAAACGCCCTGATTAGGCGCTATCCGTCAGTTGGCCTAGCGACGGGGCGGGCGCGTTTGGCCGGCAGGCGGTGCAGGAGCCGCTCCGAAGAGGCTCGGATCTCCTCGACGGCCGCGTCGAAGGCCTGGGCGTTGCCTGGCGCCGGGGCTCGAAAACCGCTGATCTTGCGGACGAACTGGAGCGCGGCCGCCCGGACTTCCTCGTCCGTGGCCGGAGCCGTCCCGCGCAGGGTCTTGATGCTGCGGCACATACACACAAAAGATACGACGACTTCGCTCGGTCGGGCGCGTCGGTAGCATCCGCGGATGCTCGTTCTCGACAAGCGCGAGGTCGAGTCGCTCCTCGATCCTGACGCGCTCCGGGCCGCGGTCGCGGCCGCGCTCGCCGACCTCTCCGCCGGCCGTGCCTCGATGCCGACACGCATCGCGGCGCTCGTCGCCGAGAAAGATGCGCTCCTCGCCGCGATGCCGGCCTACCTCCCGAGCGCGGGCGCGCTGACGACGAAGCTCGTCTCGCTCTTTCCCCGCAACACCGATCGGCCGACGCATCAGGCGGTGATCCTCGCCTTCGATCCTCAGACCGGAACGCCCGCGGCGCTCATGGACGGCGAGGCGATCACCGCGGCACGCACCGCCGCCGGTTCCGCGCTCGCCACCGATCTGCTCGCGCGCCAGGATGTCGCGACGCTGGCGGTGCTCGGCGCCGGTGTGCAGGCGCGCGCTCATCTGCGCGCGTTGCCGCGCGTGCGTCGCTTCCGGGAGATCATCGTCGGCGCGCGCGATACGTCGAAGGCGTCGGCGCTCGCGCGCGAGATCGCGTCTGAGATCGGCGTGTCGGTTCGCGCCGCGTCGTTCTCCGATGCCGTGCGCGCCGCGGATGTCGTGTGCGCGTGCACGCACAGCGCCGAGCCCGTCGTGCGCCGCCAGTGGCTGCGCCCTGGCACTCACGTGAACTCCGTCGGCTACAACACCGCCGGTCGTGAGGTCGACGGCGAGACCGTCGCGGCGTCGCTCGTCGTCGTCGAATCTCGCGGCGCGGCCCTCGCGCCGCCGCCGGGCGGTTCGAACGATCTCCTCTGGCCGATCCGCGACGGGCTCATCACCGCGGCGCACGTGCAGGCGGAGCTCGGCGAGCTCGTGTCCGGATCACGGCCGGGCCGCGCCGACGCGGCGCAGCTCACGCTCTACAAATCGGTCGGTGTCGCGGTCGAAGACGCCGCGGCCGCCGCGCTGGTGCTCCGGCTCGCGCGCGAACGCGGCATCGGAAGAACGATCGAACTGTAAGGCGCGCCCCGCTTTCCGCGGAGAGCCAGCGGGCGCGTCGCTCTCTCGAAAACGGGCCCGCTCCGATGCATCACCGAACGTTTCGTCTTTACCGCGGGCTCGACTCTCGTTCGCGACGCGCCCGCTGTCTCTGCACTGTTCCTCGGTAGAGAGCGGGGCTCCCCTAATACAGGCCACCGGTACCAGTGCGCGGGCCTTCGAGCAATTGGCCGACGCCCCGCTGCTCGCCGCGCAGCGCGTCGAGCACGCGCAGCGCGTCGTCGATGGTGAGCCCGCGTCGGAAGTCGTCGAGCGCGGGACGCAGCGCCGGCGACGGCTGCGCGTTCGGATCGGTGGAGTTCGTCGGATCGCTCGTCGGCTCCTGCGGCTGCCCGGGATTCTGGCCGGGCTGCGGCGACGCGCCGGCGTTCGGCTGACCGCTCTGTCCCGGGCCCTGCGCGCCGGGCTTCGGGCTCCCCGCCTGCCCTTGCCCGGGGGCCGGCTGCTGGCCCGGCTGCGCCGGCCGGGCGGACAGGATGCGCTGCACGACCTCGAGATTGAACTTCGCGTCGCGATCGGTCGGATCGATGCGCAGCGCCTCCCGGTATGCGTCACGCGCGTCTTCGAACCGCCCCATGCGGAAGAGCGTGTTCCCGCGGTCGTACTGCGCGATCGCGCGCAGCTTCAGGTCCTTGCCGTCGATCGCCTTGCCGTATTCGGCGAGGGCGCGCGGGTATTCGGCGATCTTGTGCAGCGCGTTCGCCGCGTTGACGGCAAGCTCGGGTGAATCGGGCAGCTCCTGCTGCAGATCCCGGTAGGCCGCGAGCGCGCCGGTGTAGTCGCCCGCCGCGAAGCGTCCGTTCGCCGTCTCATTCGACAGCGCCGCGTCGCCGCAGGCGACGGCCCACAGCGCGGCTGAGCCGATCGCGATCCCCAGGATGCGACGACCGCGACGCGCGACCGGGCGGCCGAGACCGCGCGGCGTGGGCATCGCGCGTCGCTCGGAGACGAGCCATTCCAGGAGCAGCAGCGCTACCGCGATGGCGATGAAGGGCGCGGAACGTTCGTCCGGCACCGCGCCGGCGTCGTCGAGCGGCTCGACGGCCTCCAGCGTGCGCAGCTCGCGGGCGAGATCGCCGATCACTGCGTCGCTCCCGACGTAGTGGAAATAGCGGCCACCGCCCTTGTCCGCGACCGACCGAAGCGTCTCCTCGACCAGATGGGTCACGACGGGCACGCCGCCGGCGTCGCGCAGGTAGCCCGTGAACTTCCCGTCGTTCGCGTCGTACGTCGGGATCTGGCCCCCCGTAGTCGTCCCGATGCCGACCGCGTAGATCCGCGCGCCCTTCAGCTCGTTGGCCTCGGGCACGTCGCTGTTGGTGATCTCGCCGTCGGACACGAGCACGACGACGCGCTGCCGCAGCGGATCGAGATCAGCCGGGAAGGCGCCGAGCGCGGACTCGAGGCCCGAGCGAAGCGACGATCCCTGCAGGAGCCGCACGCCGCGACCCGAGTTGTCGAGGACCTCGCCGAGGATGCGCGGGTCGGTCGTCGCCGGATACCGCACCGTGCCCTGACCCGCGAAGAGGACGAGCGCGACGCGGCTGCCGACCATCTGGCGTCCGAGCTCCTCGGCGAAGTGGCGCGCCGCACGCAGCCGGTCGGGTTCCACGTCGCGGGCGGCCATGCTCTGCGACACGTCGACCGCGAGCACGATGTCGACGCCGAGCCGGCGCGCGGCGCGCGCACGCAGGTCGACGTAAGGACCGGCGAGGGCGATCACCAGGCTCGCCAGCGCGACGAGGACGAGCGTCGACTTCAACAACCAGCGTGCGCGGCTGCGCGAGACGAGCGGCGTCGCGCCACCGAACGATCGCAGCGCGCGCATCCGGGCGCGGTACGCGAGCGCGACGAGCACCGCGACGACCGGCAGTGCAATGAGGAGCAGCAGGAGCTCCGGCCGCGCGAAGCCCAGCGGCGGAAGGCTCACGGCGTCCTCCGGAACACCGTGAGCGTCAGGAGGAACCAAAGCGCGAGAAGGGCCGTCCCGGCGGCGGCGAACGGGATGGACGCATCCTCGGTGGAGATGAACGCACGCGTGCCGACGCGTGCCTTCTCCAGCGTCGAGATCTCGCGGTACACATCGCGCAGCGCGGTCTCGTCTGACGCACGGAAGTAGAGGCCGCCGGTCGTCTCGCTCATGCGCTTCATCAGCACCTCGTCGACCTCGGCGCGGGAGCGCGCCGCGACCGCGCCGATCGTGTAGAGGCGCACGCCGAGCAGCTTCGCGATCTCCGCCGCATCGAGCGGCAGCACGTCGCCGGCGTTGTTCTGCCCGTCGGTGAGAAGGATCGCGACCTTGCCGCGCGCCGTGGAGTCCCGGAGGAGGTTGAGGCCGGTCGCGAGACCCGTGCCGATGGCCGTGCCGTCGCGCAGGGGACGGCCGGCCGCGATCGGCTCGACCAGACGCTGCGCCGCCGCGTAGTCGAGCGTGAGCGGGCTCAGCACCATCGATTCGGAGCTGAAGATCACGACGCCGACGCGATCGTTCGTCAGGCCATCCAGGAAGTCGTGGACGACGTGCTTCACGACGTCGATCCGCGGCTGGCCGCCGAGGTCCGGTGTGGCCATCGACGACGACGTGTCGATGACGATGACGATGTCGATCCCCTCGGCCGGAACGTCGAGCGCGGCTTGCACGACGGACGGTGCAGCGAGCGCGACGATCAGAGCGGTCGCCGCCACGACCCGCAGCGGCAGCAGCAGCCAGCGCAGGCGCACCCGCCAGCTGCCGCGCGCGCGCGGCACGAGCCCGAGCGACGAGAACAGCACGCCGCCACCGCGACCGCGCTCGCGACGCAGCTCCAGGGCGGCTGCGACGACGACGAGCGCGAGCAGGGCGAGCGCCCACGGCGCGTCGAACCGGATCTCCATGCCGAGGATGCGCGCGCTCATTGCGGCCGGAGGGAGGCGATCTCGTATTCCTCCGCCGTGGCCGCCCGCCGGACGACCTCGAGCGCGGCGCGCACCGCGTTCTGCGCATGCGCGGGATACGGGATGGCGTGCCGGAAGCGGACTTCGTCGCCCTCGCGCAGGATCTCGTAGATCGCGCCCGCCTGTGCGCGGTCGACACCGGCGCGCTCGAGGGCGGCGCGAAGCTCGCGACTCGTGCGACCGGGCTCGATCCCGAAGCGCTCGACCGCGTACTGGCGGAGGCTCGCGCTGAGGAGCGCGTAATGCTCCGCCGTCTTCCCCTTTTCCGGGAGACGCCGCTCCGCGAGCGCGTCGAGCTCGCGCAACGCGCGCCGCACCGGCGTCAGGCGCTCCGCCGCGGGAACGCGACCGCGCCGCCGCAGCAGCATCCAGAAGATCACGCTGGCGAGCGCGATGAACGCCGCGGCGGCCACGACGCCGAGCGCGATGCGCCCGAGCTTCGCCGCCAATGCCTCGGGCAGATCCAGCTGTGGCTTGAGCGGCTTCACATCCGTGGTGTCCTCGCCGTCCTTTATCACGGTCGCGACACGGAGCGGCACGGGCGTGGTCATCGCGATGCCGGTGACGCCATTCGGACCGGCGTACGGGATCGCGATGGGCGGCACGCTGATGTCGCCGACGACCCACGCCGTGACGCGGTAGCGGAACGTCCATCGCGTGATGCCCCCCGTGCGACCCGTGCGGCCGGACGGCAGGACCTCGAGCACCTCGAGGTCGCCGACGTTGTGCGCGATCTGTGGGTCGCCGACCTGGTACCCCGCGTCCGCGTCGGCGTACACGGTCAGGAAGGCCGCGTCGCCGACGGTGATCGTCGCCCGATCGAGCGTCGCGGCGGCGTTCACGGGATCCGCGGCGGCGGCCGCGCTCGCGACACCGAGCGACAACGCGAGAGCCAGCGCGACCACGCGCCGCATCAGCTGCGCCGCGTCCGTGTGTTGAACAGCGCCATGAGGGCGGGGACGAAGGGACGATCGGTGTACAGATCGATGCTGTCGATCTTCATGCGCGCGAGCGCTTGCCGGCGCTCGGTGCGTCGACGTCGAGCGGCGCTCGCGTACTCGTCACGCAGCCGTCGATCGGCGGTGTCGACGTACGCGACGCGGCCGGTCTCGGCATCCTCGAGCGCGATCACGCCAACGCTCGGAAGCTCGAGCTCGCGTCGGTCGTTGAGAACGAGCGCGATGACGTCGTGCTTCCGGCCCAGCATGCGCACCGCGGGATCGTCGACGAGGCCCACGTCCAGGAAGTCGGAGATGAGGAAGACGACGCTGCGCTTCTTCGTGATGTTCGTGAGGAAGCGGGCCGCATCGGTCATCTCGGTGCGCACCCGGCGCGGGGGAGCGAACAGGAGCTCGCGGATCACCTGCAGGAGGTGCTCGCGCCCTCGGCGCGAGGGCATCCATTCCTGGAGACCCTGAGCGAAGCGAAGAAGCCCGACGCGGTCGTGGCTGCGCATGGCGGTCATCGCGAGCAACGCGGCGACCTCCGCGGCGAGATCCCGCTTGCTCTGATCGACCGAGCCGAACCACGACGAAGCCGAGACGTCGACCGCCAGCAGGATGTTGAGCTCGCGGTCTTCGCGGAACTTCTTGATGAACGGCGTGCCCATCCGAGCGGTGACATTCCAGTCGATGCTGCGGATGTCGTCGCCCGGCTCGTACTCGCGCACCTCTTCGAACTCGAGCCCCGACCCACGGAAGACGCTCCGATACGTCCCGAGGAGCGCGTCGTCGGCGAGGATGCGCGCCTTGATCTCGACCTGACGGATGCGCCGGAGCACGTTCGCTGGAAGGGCCTGGTCGCCCTGGACGCGGGCGTGAGCGCGTGCCGTCGCGATCACGGTCAGGGAAGCGGGACCTTGTCCAGCACCTTCGCGATGACGGACTCGGGCGTGATCTCCTCCGCCTCGGCCTGGTAGGTGACGATGAGGCGGTGGCGCATCACGTCGGGCGCGACGGCCTTCACGTCGTCGGGCAGCACGTAGTCGCGCCCTTCGAGGAACGCGTTCGCGCGCGCGGCGAGCGAGATGAAGATCGACGCCCGCGGCGACACGCCGTACGCGATCATCGGCCCGAGGTCGCTCAGGCCGAACTGCGCGGGCTCGCGCGTCGCGAACACGATGCGCACGACGTAATCCTTGAGCGAGTCCTCCATGTGGATCTGCTTCACGGCGGCGCGCGCGTCGAGCACCGCCTTCGGGGACGCGACGCGGCGGACCTGTGGGATCTCACCGATCGTCTGGCGATCCATGATCTCGCGCTCTTCCTGCTGCGACGGATAGCCGATGACGACCTTCATCATGAAGCGGTCGACTTGCGCCTCGGGCAAGCGATACGTTCCTTCGTGCTCGATCGGATTCTGCGTGGCGAGCACCATGAACAGCTCACCCAGCGGATGCGTCGTCCCGCCGATGCTCACCTGCTTCTCCTGCATCGCCTCGAGCAACGCGCTCTGCACCTTCGGCGGGGCGCGGTTGACCTCGTCGGCGAGGAGGATGTCGGTGAAGATCGGACCGAGACGCGGGCGGAACGTCTGGTCGGCCGGGTTGTAGATCATCGTGCCGTTGAGGTCCGCCGGCAGCAGGTCGGGCGTGAACTGAACGCGCTTGAAGCTCGCTTCGATCGTGTCCGACAGCGTCTTCACCGCGAGCGTCTTCGCGAGGCCGGGTACGCCCTCGATGAGCAGGTGACCGTTGCAGAGGAGTCCCAGCAGCAGCCGGTTCACGAGGTAGTCCTGGCCGACGATGACCTTACGGATCTCGTGCAGCACCGGCGCGATGAAGTCGCCGCGCCGCAGGACCGCGTCGTTCGAGGTCGGCGGCCGATACGTCTTCATCGCTCGCACAGCGTACTGGCTGGGTGTGTCGCCGGTTCGGTTTTCACCAAAACCGGTGCGTTAGCTCTTGAGCTCCGCGAGCACTTCCTGCGCGTGGCCATCCGGCTTCACGCCGTACCACGCCTTCTTCACCTTTCCGCGCTCGTCCACCAGGAACGTCGACCGGATCACGCCCTCGCCGCGACCGGGCCGCTCGCCCCAGGCGCCGTACGCGTCATGGGCTCTCCGGTCGGGATCGCTGAGCAGCGGGAACTTGAGCTTGAACTTCTCCTGGAACGCGCGGTGCGACGCGGCGTCGTCGCGCGAAACGCCGAGCACTGGGATGCCGAGCCCCTGGAACGCGGTCAGGTTGTCGTTGAACTGGCAGGCCTCGACGGTGCAGCCCGGTGTGTCGTCCTTCGGGTAGAAGTACACGACGTACGTCTTCCCGCGCATCGCGTCGGTCGAGACGAGCTTTCCGTTCTCATCGGTCAGGGCGAACGCGGGCGCGGCGTCGCCGGAATGCAGCTCCATTTGATCTTCTCCCTGGTGTGACTCCCTCTGAGTTTATGAGGCGGCGACCATGCGCGAAGCGGTGCGCCGCGCCAGCGCCATGACGGTGAGCATCGGGTTGACGCCGCACGCATTCGGGAACGCGCTCGCATCGGTGATGTAGAGACCGCGCACGCCGTACACCTGTCCATCCGGATCCGCGACCGAGGTCGCCGGATCGACCCCGATCCGGCAGCTCGACATCTGATGCGCCGAGAAGAGCGTCACGCGGTTCGGCGCGACGCCGCGGCGCTCGATCTCCGCGACGAACGGCTCGATCGGACCGCCGACGTGCTCGAGCGGTGGCGTGTGCAGCGTGAACACGCTGCGCGCCCCCGCGGCCGCATGGATGCGGGCACATTCGCGCATGCCGTGCGTCAGACGGCGGCGGTCGTGAGGCCCGCATGAGTAGTCGACGAGAGGTTCCCCGTCACGATCGACGCGCACGCGGCCCTCGGACTCATCACGAACGATCGCGATGAACGGCGCGATGTTGCGGGCCTGCGCGGTGCGCGCGCGGTGCGCCTCGCTTCCCCACCACGGGTATGACGCCGCGAGGACGCCGGGATACGCCTGCGGGACCTCGATGCGGAATCCGTAGCCACCGTCCCCCTCGGCGAATCCGTCGCCCAGCACCGACTGCGGGACGCCCGACCACACACCGCCCAGGTCTTCGTCGTACACGCCGGAGGTGACCGCGACGGGATGGAGGTGGAAGTGCCGACCCGCCTGCGCCGTCGCGATACCCGAACGAAGCAGCAGCGCGGGCGAGAAGATCGCGCCACCGGCGACCGCGACGAGGGGCGCGCGAACGCGCAGCTCGCCGCCGACTGTGCGCGCGACGACGCCGGTCACGCGCCCGCCGGCCGTCTCGATCCGCCGCGCGTCGGTGTCATGCAGGATCTCGGCGCCGTGGGCGCAGGCGTCCGCGAGATACGTGCGGAGCGTCGAGCGTTTCGCGCCGCGCCGGCAGCCGAGCGTGCAGTGCCCGCACCCTGGGGCCGCCGCCCCGTCGGTGACGCAGCCGCGGACGTTGCGTGCGATCGTGGCGCTCGCCTGACCGAGCGCCTGTAGTCCGCGCTCGAGGACCGCGTTCGGTCCGTTGCGCGAGCTCTCGTCGGTGTTCACGTCGATCCGCTCGGAGACCGCGTCGTAGTGCTCGTCGAGATCGTCGATCCCGGCCTCGTGCCAGTCCTGCCGCACCGACGCGGGGATCCGCAGCGAGGTGTTCCAGTTCACGATGGTGCCACCACCGACGGCGGAGCCCGCGAGCAGCGCGATTGCGCGGTCGCTCGTCGCGGCGATGCCGCGGTCGACGAACAGCGCCGCGTATCCCGCGAGCTCGCGGCTGTCGAAATCGGGCTCTGTTCGCAGAGGCGCGCGCTCGAGCACGACGACCCGCTTCCCCGCGGCGGCGAGCTCCGCGGCGACGACGCCACCGCCCGCGCCGGATCCGATGACGCAGACGTCGGCGTCGATCGTCTCGCCAGCCACGCCCCGCCGCGCGCGCAGCGGGACCGCATCGGCTGGACGATCGAGCGGCGGACGCGCGTACCCGGCGAGCGCCGCGTACGGCGAGCCATCCTGTCCGTACGTGTAGAGCAGCACGAGCCGTTTCGTCACCTGGAACGCACGACGCTTCAGCGGCAGCGGACTTGCGGCCCACCGCTTCAGATAGGCCTCGCGATCCGACTGGCGGAGCGACGTGAAGCGTACCGCGCGGCCGGTGAGCGCGAGGTTCAGGATCGGCGATTCGATCGTGTCGAGCAGCTGATCGAGCTCAGCGACGAGCGCCGGCCGGCCGAGCGCGGTGACCTCGGCGCGCAGCATGCGATGCACCCCGAGACGGCTCGCGCTGGGGAGATCGCCGTCGCCGGGAACGAAGGCGTCGCAGAGAGCGGCGAGAGCGCGATCGCGATCGGTCATCGCGCTGCGGAGGTTAGTGGGTCGGAAGCTCCGCGTGCCGTCCGATGAACGGCAGAGACTCGCCGACGACCAGGAACACCGGCAGGATGCGGCTTTGCAACAGGTGAGGCCGGACGGTCTGCTCGTAGAACGCGAGCGTCGCGTCGAACTTCGCGAGCTGATCCGCCGCGACGGGTGAGCTTGTCGCCGCCGTCGCCATAGCCTTCAGCACTCCCGGATCCGCGAACAACCCGAGCGACGGATTCGCGGCGGCGAGCGCCTGCACCGCTGCGATGTCCTGCACGTCGATGCTCGCTTTCCCATGGAGCGGCGAGAGCCAGCCATCGAGCGCGAGCGTGCCGAGGACCGCGACGTACACGGCGACCGCGGCCGTCGCCGTGCCGAGCGGGATGCCCACGATCTGATCGAACCGGCGTAGCGCGGGGACCTTGTAAAGCAGATCCACCAGCACGGCACCGACACGGCCGAGGAGCGTGCCGCCAAGGAAGAGCGCGACCGCGCCGAGCCCGAGGCCCGCGGTGCCGGCGGGAACGATGCCGTTGAGCGGGCCCGCGTACAGCGCGCCGATCGAGAGCAGCGCACCGCCGAGCGCGATGAGCGGGAGGACGAACCCCTTACGCCAGCCGGCGATCGCTCCGAACACGAGGACACCGACGATCACGAGGTCCGCCATGCCCCGCGAGTCTAGGTGTCAGGATGCGTTCAGATGTCTCGGATCGGGATCGCGCTCGGAGCCCTGCACGACCGCCCTTTCGCGGAGATCGTCGCCTTCGCGGGTGCGGCCGAGCAGTGCGGTTACGAAGTGTTGCTCGTGCCGGAAGCGTGGGGACGTGACGCGTTCGTGACGCTCGGCGCTCTCGCGCGCGTAACGGAGCGCATCGGCCTCGGCACCGGGATCGTCAACATCTACAGCCGCACGCCGGCGCTTCTCGCGATGGCCGCGCTCACGCTCGACGAGATCTCCGGCGGACGCGCGACCCTCGGCCTCGGCACGTCAGGGCAGCGGGTGGTCGAAGGCTGGCACGGCGTGCCGATGGCGCGACCGCTGCGCCGCTTACGCGAGACGACCGAAGCGGTGCGCGCGATCGTGAGTGGATCGCGTCGCGGTTACACCGGCGAGACCATCAGCATCGCGCCCGGTTTCGCGGTCGCCCTCGCGCGGCCGCGCGAACGCATCCCCATCTATCACGCGAGCCTCACGCCCCGCGGGATGCGACAGTGTGCCGAGGTCGCGGACGGATGGCTGCCCTATTTCGCGAGTCCGGAGACGCTCCGCGCGGACCTCGGCGTGATCGAGACGACGCTACGCGGCGCCGGCCGCGAGCGTGCGTCGTTCACGGTCGCGCCCTTCCTCCCGGTCATCGTGAGCGACGACGAGGCGGCGGCGCGCGCGGTGCTCAGGCGCCATCTCGCCTTTTATATCGGTGGCATGGGTCGCTTCTATCGCGAGACGGTCGCTCGTCACGGATTCGCCGAGGCGGCCGCCGAGATCCAGCGGCTGTGGGAGGCGCGTCAGCGTGAGGCCGCGGCGGACGCGGTCACCGACGACGTGATCGACGCGTTCGCGATCGTCGGCGACGCGCGCCGCTGCCGTGCGCGACTCGACGACTATCGCGCGGCCGGCGCGGACCTTCCGATCCTCGCGCTCCCCGGCGACATCACGCTCGCGGATGCCGAGCGCACCGTGCGCGCGCTCGGCACAACGGAGCGCTAGCGCCAGGCCGCGACGATCGCGGCAATGATCAGCTGGCCGATCAGTCCATGCGCGGCGTCGATGGCGAGAGGCTCCACGGCCGCTTCGTGTTAACGGTGTTCGCGGCAAGACTCTGGCCCGGCCGCAGCTGCTCGTTGATGCCTCGCCGGCTACGAGCCGGTCAGCGACTTCTTCGAGAGCGTTTCATCGAGCAGTGCGGCGACGCGCTGGCGCGCGAGCTGTTCCGCCTCGTCCCACCACTGCACCAGGCGCTGCTCCTGCTCTTTTTGGCGTTCGCCAAGCTGGTACTCGAACTCCTTGAGCTGACCCAGAAGTCGATCGCTGAAACGCTGCTCCTCGGACGCGAGCTCGGCGGAGATCCGCTCGCCTTCGGACCGCCGCCAGGTCTCGAGCCGCTCGGCTTCCTCGCGGCGGCGGCCTTCGAACTCGGCGTGCAGCCTGACCTCGGCCGCCTCATACCGGCGTCTCGTCTCGACGAGCTCCACCGTGAGAGCGCTGTTCAGACGCTCCGCGAGATTCCGCGGCTGTTCGGCCGACCACAGGCGGTCCGACTCCTCGCGCCGGCGGGCCATCGCCTCGCGCTCGAGGCGTACTTCTTCGGCCACGCGCCGCTCGGCTTCCGCGCGCTGAAGCTCCAGGCTCTGCATGAGCTCGGCTCGGCGCGCGCGCATCTCGACCTCGAGGCGGTCGAATGCCTCCACCCGACGCCGGGCGAGCTCGGACGCAAGTGCTCCGGCGGTCGCGTCGATGATCTCGGCGGGCGCCTCTTCGGTGACCGCATGCGGCAAGGGCTCGGGGTCCAGATCCTCGGCGGTCGGTACGCGCGGCGTTTGGGTCGCCGCGTTCGTCACACCGCCTTCTTCATTCCACACGAGCTCGCCGCGCGCCGGCACCGGATCCGGCCCGCGCCGAATGAGGGACGTGCGCGGAAGTGATCCTGATGAAGGCGTCTCGTTGTCCATCCCCGAACCCCCGTCAGTTCCTGTCATAGGTGTACCGCCCGCCTGTCATCCGGCGCATCACCTTCGCGGGGGTTCGAGACCCGACTGGGACTACTCGACCGGGTGGTCGCCCTCATCGGTGTGGCCATTGTCGTGCGCCGGCCGGCCGCTCGGCACGAGCTCGCGGCTATAGGCGAGCCCCTTGCCCTTCTTGTGGCGCTCGCGGCGATCGCCGGAGGCGACGGTGACCAGATCCCGCGCTCCGGCCGTCATCCGAGTGTTGCCCTCGAAGACGGCGCCCTTGTCGATGACCAGTGACGGTGCGTAGATATCGGCCTCGACGTGCGCGGTGGCGCGCAGCACGATCGATTCGCTGGCATTGACGTTCCCCGTGATGTCGCCCCGGATCTCGACCGAGCCGCAGTTGATGGTGGCTGAGACCTTCGCGCCTTCGCCGATGACCAGAAGGTCCGTGGTGGTGATCTCGCCCGTGAACGTGCCGTCGATGCGGACCTGACCCTCGAAGTGCAGCTTGCCCTCGAAGACCGAGCCGGCGCCGAGCATGGCGTTCAGCGACGCGGTCGAGCCTGAACCAAGATCACGCATGGATACCTCCTGTCGCGCTTACGAAGAACGCTCCAGGGTCGGCGGCGCTACGGGGTGCCCTGGGCCTTTTAGCCCGGCGCGCGGCCACCACGCAGCAGGTTCCCGTAGATGCCGGGCGTCGAGCCCGCGATCGCTACCGCGCCGACGGCCTTGGCGTAGAACTCCGCAGGCCCGACCCCGCCGATGATCGCGTAGGCGTAGCCCTCCGCGGACATGGCGTGGAGCGTCAGAAGAAGAAGGGCCGTGCCGATCCCTTGCCGTCTCTCGCTCTCGAGGACGCCGGTCGGGCCGAAGAACGCCTTCGCCGTCGCGTCGTAGCACGCGAAACCCAGGACCTCCTGATCCCGCTGCGCGAGGAAGCACGAGATGGGAAGCCGACCGAAGCCGACCTCGCACTCGCTCGCCCAGCCCTCGCCGAAGTGCCGGCGCACCCATGCGACGACGAGGTGCCGTTCCGGCGCCAGGGCACGACGCACGTCGATGCCGACGTCATGGAGCGCCGCGACGCGAGACGTCACGTCGGGAAGGTCGTAGAGGCGGGCAAGCATGTCGTGCATGGCGGGCTCGGGTGACCGCGACTCAGCTTCGTCCACGCTCGCTCAGATAGTGATGCCACAGGAGACGCGCCGCGACGGCGCGGTGCGGCCGCCACGCGCGAGCGCGCCGCGCCAGCGCAGCCGGCGACGGTCTCGCCCGCAGCTTCCAGAGATCGCGCACGGCCTCCATCAACGCGAGGTCGGCCGCCGGGAACACGTCCGATCGGCGCAGCGCGAACAGCAGGTAGCACTGAGCGGTCCAGGGCCCGACGCCCCGGAGGGCGTCGAGAGCGGCATCGGCATCGACGTCGGAGAGCGTGGCGAGCGCATCGAGATCGACGGCCCTGTCCTCCAAGCCCGTCGCGAGCGTCGCGAGATACGAGGACTTCTGTCGCGTGACACCGATCGCGCGCAGCCCCGCTTCACCGAGGCGCGCGACGTTCGCAGGAGTGACCGTTCCGGTCGCGTTCGCGATGCGGGTGTACATCGCCCGTCCCTGTGCGAGCGAGACCTGCTGCTCAAGCATGAGCAGCACCAGCGTCTGGAAGCCAGGCTCGCGTGGCCACAGCGGCGGGGCGCCGTGCCGCTTCACGATGTGCGCGAAACGCGGCTCGACGCGCGCGAGCGCACGAACGGCTTGAGCGAGCGCTGGCTCGTCGAGTCGGCGAAGGCTCACGCCACCTTCTGTTTCAGGAGATCGAGGATCTCGTTCTGGCCGTGCAGGATGTCGATCTGCAGCTTCGAGAGCTCGTGCAGCGCGGTGAGCGTCTCGTGGTCGGCTTCGGCGCGGGCGTCCTGTGCCTTCGAGATCACGCTCTGCCCGACGAGGATGATCGGCAGCAGCACGAGCTGCAGGAAGTTCGACGAGAGCCAATTCACCAGCACCGTCACGGAACCCTGCTGAAGCGCCGCGGGAAGCGCGACCAGGGCGATCAGGGTGAAGAAGTAGGCGCAGTACATCGTTCCGACGACGTTCGTGACCAGCACGGCCACGGCGGCATTGAAGCCGCCGATCGCGGTCGCGCCGTGCACCTGCCGCTCGATCTCGACGTTCCGGATGTGCCGTGGGGTGAAGAGCAGCGGCGCCTTCCTCGCCTGGTTCATCGCGCGTTCGTGGGCTTGTCTCTCGTGCGATCTGTCGGCGCTCATGCCGTCTCCTTCGTGTCGTCACCGCGTCCGCACCAGCGTGCCGCGGCCGCCGCGATTGTCGGCCAACCCAACCCAGGCGTGCGTGTTCCGGCTGCGTACAGTCACGCGCTGCCGATGAGCGTTGGACGTTCAGACCGCAGACAGGCGCCCGCTTGTTCGGTGTGAAGGGTCCGCTTCGTTGTTGACCGCTTCTAGACTCTGATGCGTGAAGACCTGCACCGCATGCGGTCAAAAGAATCCACAAGAGGCCCGCTTTTGTCTCTCCTGCGGAACATCCCTCGCCGCTGCCGCGCCTCGCGGCGAGGAGCGCAAGATCATCACCGTCCTCTTCGCCGACCTGGTCGGCTTCACCACGAAAGCCGAGCGGCTCGATCCCGAGGCCGTGCGCGCGATGCTCGACCCGTATTACGCGCAGCTGCGGAAGGAGCTCGAGCGGTTCGGCGGCACCGTCGAGAAGTTCATCGGCGACGCCGTGATGGCCATCTTCGGCGCGCCGTTGGCCCACGAGGATGATGCCGAGCGCGCCGTCAGAGCGGCCTTCGCGATCCACGCGGCAGTCGCGGCCATGAATGCGGCGGATCCAGACCTCGGCCTCCGCGTCCGCATCGGCGTGAACACGGGCGAGGCGCTCGTCGTGCTTGACGCGCGGCCCAGCGAAGGCGAGGCGATGGCCGCGGGCGACGTGATCAATACCGCCGCGCGCCTCCAGACGGCCGCACCGCCTGACGGCATCGTGGTGGGCGAAGCCACCTACCACGCGACCGCGCATGCGATCGACTACCGGGAGCTCGAGGCACAGCAGGTCAAGGGAAAGGCGCTGCCCGTCGCCGCGTGGATCGCCGTTGCGCCACGCTACGTGAGATCGCGGCGCGAGACGTCGCGCGCGCCGCTCGTGGGTCGAGCGTCCGATCTCACCGCGCTGCGCGAGCGCTGGCAGCGCGTTCGTTCGTCGGGCCGGCCGGCGCTGCTGACGCTGCTTGGGCCTCCGGGGATCGGGAAGAGCCGGCTGCTCAGAGAATTCACAGCCGAGCTCGGCGGTGTCGCGTACTGGGGGCGCTGTCTCTCATATGGCGAGGGCATCACCTATTGGGCGATCGACGAGATGGTCAGAGACGCCGCCGGGATCCTGCACAGCGACGAGGACGGAGCGATGGCCGCGAAGCTCGACTCCCTCGTCGCCTCGCTTGGCGGGGCTGATGCCGTGGAGGCGCGAACCCTCACGATCGCGCTCGGGACGCTCATGGGCTCCTCGACGGCCCCGATGACCGATCTTTCGCGCGGGCGTATCACTCAGACGGAGCTGCATTGGGCGATCCGGCGTGTGTTCGAGCTCATCGCGGCCCGCCGGCCAATCGCGCTCGTGTTCGAGGACCTGCACTGGGCCGAGCCCACGCTGCTGGAGCTGATCCGCTACATCGCGGATGGGGCCGACGGGCCGATCCTGATCCTCGGCTCCGGCCGACCCGAGCTTACGGAGACGAGGCCGGCCTTCGTCGCGGACGTTGATGGCGAGCGTCGCACGCTTGCCCTGTCCGCGCTCACGGCGGTCCAGAGCGAGACCCTTCTTTCGGGGCTCCTCGGCGCGCCGCACCTGCCCCCCGGCGCGGTCGAACGTCTCGTGCGCAACGCCGGTGGCAATCCGCTCTTCCTCGAAGAGACGGTCGGCATGCTGGCTGCGCCCGGGATGACCGAAGGCGGCGGCGGAAAGCTTCTCGAGAATATCGAATCGCTCCCCGTTCCAAGCAGCCTTCAATCGCTGATCGAAGCGCGCGTCGACCAGCTCCCGTCGAGCGAGAAGCGGGCCGCGCAGCACGCCGCGGTCGTCGGCGGTGTCTTCTGGTCCGGCGCCGTGGCGCACCTGAACGAGACCCGCGAAGGACTCGAGCAGGACCTGGACACGCTCGAACGCCGCGACCTGATCCAGGCGTCCGCGGCATCGAGCATCGCGAGCGAGGACGAGTACGTCTTCAAGCACATCTTGATCAGGGACGTCGCCTATGGAGAGCTTCCGAAAGCGCGGCGCGCGGCGCTCCACTCCCGCATCGCCGATTGGATCTCAGCGCTGCCGGGTGCGAAAGATCAGTACGTCGAGATCGTCGCGTACCACCTCGAGCAATCGTGTCGGCTCGTGCGCGAGCTCGGCAGGACGACGGTCATCGCGCCGGTGGCTGGCGCAGCGGAGGCGCTCGCGCGCGCCGGCGAGAGAGCCGAACGTCGCGAGGGCTTCCGCGAGGCTGAACGCTTCTACGCCAGAGCTCTCGACGTTCTGGGCGCGACCGACAGCGAGCACCGACTCGGACTGCGGCTGCGCCGAGGCCTTGTCCTCAGGACGCTCGGCGAGCTCGGTCGAGCGACCGCGGAGCTGGTCGCGATCGAGCGGCGAGCCCTGGTCCTCGAGCGGCCTGATCTTCGCTGCGAAGCGCTCATCGCGCTCGCGAACATCGACGGAAAGCAGGGACGGCCCGCCGATGCGCGCCGCCGTCTCGAAGAGGCCGAGACCATCGTGCGCGCGATCAACGTGCCGCGCCTTCTGGTGCAGCAGGTGTTCGAGCAGGCGGGGTTCAGGGCCCATTTCGATGGCGCCGCCGATGTGGCCATCGATGATCTGCGGCGCGTCCTCCCCGACGCCGAGGCGCTCGGCGATCGCTCTCTGCTCATGGAGGGGCACATGCGCCTGGGAACGGCCCTTTTCAACGTCGGCAGGCTCACAGAATCAGAGCTGGAGCTGACACGCTGCTCCGATCTCGCGGGCGAGTCGGGAAGCTTCCGGGCGAAGGCGCGTGCCGATTCGCTCCTTGGCTATGTGAAGTACTACCGCGGTGACCTCGACGAGGCCGAGAGATTGGGCCTCGAGGCGCATGACCTGCTCGAGCGCACCGGCGACACGTATGTCCAGCTCCAGAACTACCACAAGCTCGCGACGTATGCGATCGCTCGCGACGATCCCCTTCTCGCGGAGCAGCGACTGCGTCAAGGGCTACCGCTCGCGCTCCAGATCGGCGGGTGGATCGTTCCAGAGACGTACCGCCGGCTCGCCGAGTCCCTGGTGCGACAGAACCGGGTGAGTGAGGCGGTCGAATGTGCGGCGCTCGCCGCGGCGAGCTCGCCGGAAGGCGACGGCTATGCGCGGCCGGCCGTCCTGCTTGCCGATGCCATCGTGAAGACGGCTCGCCACGAGCCGATCGCGATCGAGCGATTCAATGACGCGGTGCGTTCGCTCGAGGATCAACAGCTCGCGGTCGACCTTGGCGAGGCCCGGATCGCGCTCGCGTGGGGCCTTCGCGCCTTCGGCGATCCGGCCCGTGCGCGCATCGAGCTGCAGCGCGCACGAGAGACGTTCGTCCGCATGGAGGCGAACGGGGTCGTGGATCAGATCGACCGCGAGATCGCTGAGCTGGCGAAGGGGCCCGGTCCGTCGGGCCCCTTCGCAGGACGCACTAGGTAACCCAGCCGCCACGCATCAGCGCGAATACACGCTCGCGGAACGGGAGAGCGCCCAGGAGCACAGGCGGGTCTCCTCCACAGAACTCTCCGGTGCAGACCTGGAAGATGGCGCATGAGCCAGTAGAAGGAGGCGGACAATCGTTGTGATGCGGCACGCCGTTCTGGGTCACGGTCTCATGAACGCTGCACTGCGCGCCCACAACGTCCTCCGAGCAGGTGCCAGTTTGAGTGGAAACGGTGGATCCACCACCGTTTTGCTCCGTGGAAGTCTGATCGACAGAGTTCACGTTTCCTGTGGTGCCACCATGCTGCTCCCCGCAGCAGTCCTGTGGGCCGGTCTGTGACCGGATCCATGTGCCGCCCCCGTGCGTGTCGGCGACTTGCTGTTGGTCCTCACTCTGCGCGGCAATGGTTGTTTGGGTCACGCTTCCGGTCGTCTGGATCACCGTGCCGCGCTGACCACCCGAGGAAGAACCTTGCGTCTGCGTGACCACGCAACCGGGACAATCGGCGCTTTGGCGCTGCGTGATCTGATGGCTAAGATTCGACGTGTTGGTGCCCGGGGCCGCCGTCGTCTGCGTGATCCTCGCCACCTGATTCCGTCCGGACGTAGAGTCGGTGTTCTGGTCTTGCGTGATGTTGGCGTTGCTCTGCGCATTCTCCACTTGAAGCATTGCCTGCTGGACGTCTGAGGAATTGTTGCCACTCCCCGAACTCTGATCGACAGTCGCGGTCTGATGGGCCTCCTGTTTCTGGGTCGGGTCGGCGGGCGTACCGATGTTGAGCGATTGGTCGATCGTTTGGACGATCCTCACGGTGTTGCGTCCGCTGTCGCTCGTCTGCGTTATCTCTGCGCTCTCCGTCGCTGATTGGGGCGATCCAACGCGCTGCGTGATGTGCTGCTGGATCACCGCGTTGTTGTTCCCCTTCTTGCTCTGCTGCCGGATGGTGCATTTGGTCCTGCCACTGCCATCGTCCAGCGCCGTGTCGCAGCTCGCTGAGTTCAGCGTCGTCGTGGTCTCGAGCGGATTCAGAACGCTGGACTGGACGATGAGACACTCGTTCAGCGCGGGGATCACGGCGTCCAATGACGGAAGACAATCGAAGATGTTCGCGCCCGGGGATGTGGAGGTGGAGATCTGCACGACCATGTTCGCCGTCGTGCAATCCCATCCGGCGCCCGGACAGTTTGGGCCGGCGTAGTTGAAGCGTCCGTGCTGGACGACGACAGAGCCGGGATCGACGCCGATCGACGCGAGATAGGCCTCGATCGCCGAAAGGCTCGAAAGGTCTGTACGAGTCGGATCCGGTGACGCTGCGTTCGTCCTGGCCGGGATCCCGGCCATGATCAAGAGAGCCAGCACGACGATGGCGGTCGCGGTCGTTCGTCTCATTGCATTTGCCCCCAGTTGCGCCGGAGCTGCGCACCTGAGGCCACGCTACGAACGGCAAGTTGAGAAAGGCATGAGGGCACGTTGCGCCGCCCGACCTCGCTTGCACGCCGAAAGGCCAACCGCTTCGAGATGGTCTCCGAGACGGTGAAGAGAGCCTAGGGCGCCGTCGACACCGTGACCGTCGCGAAGATCCCGAGGTCGGGCAGAGGCCCGCGTCCGTCGATGCGCGGTGTGAGCGGCAGCTTGTAGGCCCCGGGTTGCGCGGCGGCGCGGGCGTGGACGACGAACCAGCCCACCTGACCCGGTCCGACGAACGGCGTCGACTGGACCGCGGCATTGGTCCCATCCGGAAGCGCCAGCGACGCCTGAGCGCCATCGATCCCCTTGTACCAACCGACGGAGCCGGTGTTGCGCAGCGCGACGACCCATTCGATCGGCCCGTTCGGCCTCGCGGTCGGATACGCCGCCTGCGTTTCGAAGGCGGCACCGTATGCGCTGAGCGGCGGAAGCTCGAAGGTCGCGCGCGTGAGCTGCGGCGCCGCCGGCGGCGCGGGCTGGAGCACCTGGTCGATCCGTGCGTCGAACTCGCTCCTCAGATCCGCGGCGAGATTCGCGGCCATGTCCGGCGGGAACGTCGCGGCAAAGATCGCGATAAGGGCCACGCTGAGGCCGCGGAAGAGGACACGCCCCCACCGCACATGGATCGCTGGCCGACCCAGCCGCGGGGCACGCGGCGCGCGCGGTTCAGGCGCCGGACGAACGACCTTCTCGACGTGTGGGGCGGCGACGCGCGGCGAGCGAACGCGTGGAGCCGGCAGGGCGAAACGAGGTAGGGACACATGCGGCAGAGACAGCGTCGGCAGCGTCGGTACGCGAACGTGGAGTCGGAGGATCGCCAGGCGCTGCGCGGCCAGGCTGCCGCGCTCGACCATCGAACCGAGGCCGGAGGGATCGACGCCCTCGAGGAGACCTTGCGCCTCGACGACGACGCGACCCAGGAGCGCACGGGCTTGGGCGACGGTCGTGTGGCGCGCCTCGTCGAGATGGACGTCCGCGAGCCTGGAGCGCGCCGCGGTCGCGAACTCGGAGGCCGACTCCACGAGGAGTCGCTTGTCGATGAGCGCGGGATCGCGCAAGTTGATCACGGTCCGTAGACCGCTCAACCCGTGTCCGAGCGAACGATCGTCCGCCTGAGCAACGAGATCCTCATAGACGATGAACGTCCCGTCGGCGTCGTCGTGAATGTCGGCCACCCGCATCACGGTCGGCGGTTGCATCGCGATGCGGCGTGCCTCGGCGACAAAGCTTTCCCGGCTCGCTGCAGTCCGATCGCGAAGGAACGCCAGGATGACCACGTTCTGACCCGACTCGTCGAACGCACGCCATACCTCGTTGCCTTCGTCTTCGCGGTGACGGGCCGTCAGGCGATACCGACCCGCGACGAGCTGGCCCTCCTGGGGCCTTAGTTCGGCGGGAGCCAGCTCCGTATCTCGCATTTTCCTGACTAACGCCGGACCGCGCGCAACCTCACCCGCACATTCGAACGGGCCAGTACCCCCGTACTACGCGCGACGCCATCCGCGTCGTGGGGCAGAATCGTCCGGCGACGCGGTGCGGGAGGAGCGACATGAGCGGCGACTTCTTCAGCGAAGTCCCGGGGCGTATCAGCTACGGCGGGCCCGACTCCAGCGATCCACTCGCGTACGCGGTCTACCAGCCAGACCGCGAAGTCCTCGGAAAGCGAATGGCGGACCAGCTCCGCATCGCGGTGTGTCTCTGGCACTCATTCAATTGGCCGGGCTCCGATGTCTTCGGTGTGGGGACCTTCGATCGCCCCTGGCTCGCGCCGGGCCTCGACGCCGCGACGGCATCGCGAGCGAAGCTCGAAGCGGCATTCGAGTTCATCGAGAAGCTCGGCGTCCCGTTCTTCACCTTTCACGATCGGGATGTCGCGCCCGAAGGACGAACGTACGCGGAGACGCGCGCGAACCTCGATGCCAGCGTGGACCAGATCGAACGACACATGGCGCGCACCGGCGCGCGACTTCTGTGGGGCACCGCGAATCTCTTCTCACACCCGCGCTACGCCGCGGGCGCCGCGACGAATCCCGATCCCGAGGTGTTCGCCTACGCCGCCGCCCAGGTCAAGACGATGCTCGAGGTCACGCACCGTCTCGGCGGCGAGAACTACGTGCTGTGGGGCGGGCGCGAGGGTTACGAGACGCTGCTGAACACCGACCTCAAGCAGGAAGAAGCGCAGTTCGCACGGTTCCTGGCACTGGTCGCGGAGCACAAGCATCGGATCGGCTTCCGGGGAACGCTCCTCATCGAGCCGAAGCCACAGGAGCCGACGAAGCATCAGTACGACTACGACGTGGCGAGCGTCGTTGGTTTCTTGCAGCGTCACGATCTGACCGGCGAGTACCGCTTGAACCTCGAGGCCAACCACGCGACGCTCGCCGGCCACAGCTTCCACCACGAGGTCGCGAGCGCGATCGCCCTCGACGCGTTCGGGAGCATCGACGTCAACCGCGGCGACTACCAGAACGGCTGGGACACCGACCAGTTTCCGAACTCGGTCGACGAGCTTTCGCTGGCCCTCCACGAGATCATGGCCGCGGGAGGACTGGCGACCGGCGGGTTCAATTTCGATGCGAAGCTGCGGCGGCAGAGCGTGAGTCGCACCGATCTGTTCCACGCGCATATCAGCGGCATCGACACCCTCGCGAAGTCCTTGCTCGTCGCCGCGGACATGGTCGAGACTGGCGACCGGCGGCTTCAATTTCGATGCGAAGCTGCGGCGGCAGAGCGTGAGTCGCACCGATCTGTTCCACGCGCATATCAGCGGCATCGACACCCTCGCGAAGTCCTTGCTCGTCGCCGCGGACATGGTCGAGCGGGGCACGCTCGCTGCGGCGCGCACAGAGCGCTACGCGGATTGGTCCGGCGAGCTCGGCGGCGCGATCCGATCCGGTTCGTTGACGCTGGCCGATCTCGAGCGCCGCGTCGCGGCCGGCGAGATCGATCCCCGACCGAGATCCGGGCAGCAGGAGCTCCTCGAGGGCCTCGTCAATCGCCGCATCTGGGCGGCGGAACGCGCGCGGGAAGGCGCGGCGCGAACGGCCCGGGAGCGCTAGCCGTGTAGCTCGGCCAGCTCCTGTTGCGTGAGCTTCGTCGGCGGCTTGCCCAGGATGATCATCCCGAGGACCTCGTCGATCGTGACGTCGTTCTTGTTCACCGTCCCGACGAGCTTGCCGTGGTACATCACGCTGATCCGCTCGGAGAGGTCGAAGACGTCGTGGATGTCGTGGCTGACGAGGAAGATCCCGATCCCCTCGCTCTTGAGCTGCCGGATCAGGTTGTGCACCTGCGCGGTCTCGGCGGGTCCGAGAGCGGCGGTCGGCTCATCCATGATCAACGCCCGCGCGTTGAAGTGGATCGCCCGCGCGATCGCGACGGCCTGGCGCTGTCCGCCTGAGAGTCGGAGCACCGGCGTCTTGAAATTCTTGAAGTTCGGGTTGAGGCGACCGATGACCTTGCGCGTGGCGGATTCCATGGCCGCGTCGTCGAGCGTCGTCGCGGCCGTGACCTCACGTCCGACGTGACCTCACGGCCGAGGAAGACGTTCGCAGGCGCGTCGAGGTTGTCCGCGAGCGCGAGCGTCTGGTAGATCGTCTCGATCCCGAGCGCCTTGGCGTCGCGCGGGTTGCCGATCGTGACCGGCTGACCGTTGACGAAGATCTGTCCCGAATCCGGCGGCCGCGCTCCCGAGAGCGTCCGCATGAGCGTCGTCTTGCCGGCGCCGTTCCCGCCGACGAGGCCGACGACCTCTCCGGCGAAGAGATCGAGCGTCACGCCGCTGACCGCGCGCACGCCGCCGAAGGAGACCTGGATATTGCGCAGCTCCACCAGCGGTACGCGCTGCGCCACCGGGGCCGGGGTCGGTGTTGTCTGCGTCAGCATGGTCCGCTCAACGTACGCCTCTGCGCACGAACGTGTCGAGGCCGACGGCCACGACGAGCACCAGGCCCACGACGATGTCCTGCGTGGGAGAGTCGACGAGGAGCAGCACCATCCCCGAACGGAGCGACTGCATGACCACCGCACCGAGGATCGCGCCGGGCACCGTCCCGATGCCACCGGAGAACGACGTGCCGCCGATGACGGCGGCCGAGATGACGTCGAGCTCGTTCTGGACACCGAGGTTGGTCACGGCGGCGTTGAGGCGAGCGGTCTGCACGGCCGCGCTGATCGCCGCAAGGCTGCCCATGAGCGCGAAGGTCAACATGATCGTCCGGCGCACGTTGATTCCGGCGAGGGCTGCCGCATCAGGGTTCCCGCCGATCGCGTAGACGTAGCGGCCGAAGCGGCGCCGCGTCGCGAGGAACGTCACGACGAGGGTCACGATCAGCATGATCAAGACCGGGAAGGCCACCCCCGTGGGTATGAACAGACCCCCCGGCGGCACCGTGATCCCGTGTTCCTCCGCGTACTGCAGCGCGACGTTCACCGGCAGCGGGTAGCTGTTCGCGACCCAGACGACGCCGAGCACGATGCCGCACGAGACCGCGCCGACGAGCCCCTCGGCCCAGCGCGGACGCACCGGGAATCCGTAGCGGCGGCGGCGGCGCCGCGAGGAGATCTGCAGAAAAACGATCGCCAGGCACAACACGGCGCCGAGCGTCCAGCTCGGCCACTCCCCGAGCGCGCCGACGCGGGTCCCGACGGTGCCACCACCGAGCATCTGGAACGTCGACTCCATCGGCGCGATCGTCTGGCCCTGCGCGTAGCGGAAGATCAGACCGCGCCAGACGAGCAGACCGCCGAGGGTGACGATGAACGAGGGCACGCCGCCGTACGCGACGACGAAGCCCTGCAGCCCTCCGATGAGCGCCCCGATCGCGATGCCCAGGAGGAGGGTGACGATCCAGGTGACGGGCTGCTCATGTCCGAACCCGAGATCGTTCGGGATCCACACCGCCTGGATCATCGCCATCGTGTAACCGAGGAAGCCGAGCATCGATCCGACCGAGAGGTCGATGTTGCGCGACACGATGATGAGAACCATGCCCGTGGCCATGATCGCGATCGAGGCGCTCTGCACCGAGAGATTCCAGAGATTGCGCGCCGACAAGAACGTCCCGCCCGACAGGATGTTGAAGCCGACCCAGATGATCAGCAGCGCACCGAGCATGCCGAGCAGGCGCGTGTCGACCTCGAGCGATCGGAGTGCGGTCATGACCGGAGCGAACGCGGCTCCGATCCTTGACTGTGTCCCGCTCTCGGGAGCGGCTTCGGTCGGGACTGAGACTCCCATCAGTCTGCTGCCTCGATCTCCGTTCTAGACGCGGATAAGGACGCGCCCTGCCCCGCGTGAGCGGAAGCAGGGCGCGTCATCACACGTGCGAGGAAAGCATCAACCGCAGGCGGACACCTTTCCGGCTGCGACGCCTTGGCAGAGATCCGCCTTGGTGACCCAACCCGCGTCGAGGACTTCCTTGAGGTTGTCCTTGGTGATCGGGTTCGGCGTCAGAAGGATCGAGCTGACGCTGTTCCCACCCGGGGTCTTGAAGATCGCCGTGCCCTTGACCTTGCTCACATCGGAGCTACCGCAAAGCTGTGTCGCCGCCTCGCCGGCACTCTTGCCGAGCGCGCGCGCGTCCTTCCACACGTCGACCGTCTGCGTACCGAGCGCCACGCGGTTGAGGGCGGCCTTGTCGCCGTCCTGGCCGGACACCGGCACCTTGCCGGCGAGGCCCTG